>OLQE01000061.1_pt1 | contig 93606 bp, 136 predicted proteins | sample 1643161 | NCBI WGS metagenome assembly OLQE01 (sample SAMEA3136650, study PRJEB25190) | human gut metagenome
ACTAATATTGTATATTATATTCTAATTATATTATTATAATATATTATCGTTTATTATTATAATGTTTAATATTATATATTACATATCCTAATAATATAATTATATACTATTCTATATTATACTATTCTAAATAATGTATATATATTCATTATGCCGCATAATTATACAATATACTAACTGTATAATCATTTCACCTATATTTTAATATAACAGTAAACTATAATATACACTATGCCCTCAGACGCTCTACAACGCCCTACAATGGACTTTTACGCCTTGCAATATAGTTATACCTTTTTTTAATAAAAACGGCAAATAACTATATAATGAACATTTTATAACATTGTGTCTATTATCTGACTTTACAATGTGTAATATATTATATATGAGCATTTATTCATATATAAATTGGTAGGCGGTCATATATAGAATGAAAATAATATATATATAATAATAGCGTTATAATACACTTTTAACAGGCCTGTACTATAATAGGCAATTTTTGGCTTTTGTTGATTATCTGAAAAAAGGGATTGACAAGGTGCGGCCGCTGTGGTATTATGTAGACAGTCAAGGGAGAAACCCAAACGACAATAAACACGGGGCGCCGATACGCAAGGAGGCTATATATTATGTGTGATTATTATGAAGATGTTTTACAAGCAGTAAAAGAGGCAGCAGAAGATAGCTACACCCCGGAAATACTGGAGCCGGTAGACTTGGACGACTACGCCGAGAAGCTAAACGATGCTTTGTGGGTTGACGATAGCGTGACCGGCAACGGTTCCGGCTCTTACTTTTTCAATTCATACGAGGCGGAGGAGGCACTCGTTGGCAACTGGGGGCTTGCCGCTGAGGCGCTGGAGGAATTCGGCTACGACGATATAAATGCCTTTGAGAAGGGCGCCGAGTGGATAGACTGTATAATTAGATGTTACCTGCTAAATCAGAGTATAGCCGAGTATGTCGAAGAGTACGAGGACGAGCTAACGGAGCGCATCGAGCGACTAAACGCTTAATAGTTAAACACGAAACAAAAGGGCGGGGCTTTCCCGCTTTTTTGTTTACCCTAAGACTTTAGTACATTAAAGCGTGATATTTATTGAACACTTGCCTATTATTTGGCACTTCTGAAAAATCTGTACTAAATCAAAAATAATGCTTGATTTTTCGGTGCGGCGGTGGTATAGTGTAAGTGTTCCAAGGGAGGAACGAAAAAATAAAAAAGGATGGTATTTTACAATGCGACAGACTTATAACTACAACGGAATTTTACTTTCCAGAATGGAGCACGGACTCAATAGCGCCCCGGTGAATTATGACGCAATGAATGATGAGGTGCAAAGATGGATTGACGAATCCGCAAATAGTTTTTTTGTAAATCAAAAAACGGGGCAAATATACGAATTTGCAACCAAACACCCGCTGCCCTCTACTTTGGTACATATCTATAAAAATACAGTTGATTTTATAAATCAAGCATATTTTGATAACTTTATAAACGATTTACTGACAGATAATGAAGATATAGACTATGAGGATGCGTATAATTTTGCAGTTAAAAAGTTTTGCAATTAAACTAAACCGGGGCAGCCGTCCCGGTTTTCTTTTGCCGTCTGAGTTAGTCGCCGCTAACTTATATATAGGTTAGTCAAAATATGCCATAAAATCATTTTTAACGGCTTTTTTGCTTTAGATATAAAGTTTATATACCTAAAATATAAAAATGCCATTTTGACCACTTTATGGCGATATTTTGAGCACTTCCGCAGCTTTTGCCCGCTTCAGTGTTGGATGAGACTTTAACGCTTTACCTTGCTAAAGTCTTATGCCCGTTATTTTTTTTTTTTTTTTTTTTTTTTTTTTTTTTTTACACTTCCCACACTTCCCCACTTCTAATTATACACACTTTTGCGGCAAAAGTCAATAGATATTTTGTTAATTTTATTTAGCATTTTGCACAAATATTTGGCGGTTTATTTGTGCAAATTTACAACAAAGTTTTTCTTGCTTTTTTGTCGTTGGTGTGCTATTATTAAAAAGCAATAAGCCGACGGGCATTAAACGCAAGGAGGACAACAAACAATGATTTATTATGAAGTCAAACAAACATATAATGATAGATGCATCAATGGATATATGCTTATCGGCGGCGAGTTATACACACGAAAAGAATTACAAAGGTTTGCTATTCCGGAGAAATACACAAAAGAAATACAAATAAAAAAGACTGAAACATATTTCTTTTTTGGTGCAAGACTATATAATAAATAACTATTTTAATATAAAATATAAGCCCCGGCAAGTCCGTGGTTATTTTTTTGTTATAAAATAGTTTACAAGTAACATAAAATCTGGGGCGTTTTGGCGGGCTTTTAGGCGGTGGGCTATATTCCATATAGAATAAGACGAAAAACGCCGTACAAGGGCGCACACGGGGCGAGGCGGCTTATATACGGCTGGACGGTTGCGGCGTTTTATTTTTTTAGTAAAATCTGAAAAAAAGAATTGACAAAAACGGCAAAAAGTGGTATAATATATAAAAATGGACAAATTGCGCCCTTATGCCTATTTTTAGGTGCGGCTCATAAAACTTTAACGCTTTAGTGCGATAAAGTGCTTACTGAACGGATAGTATAATATTATACTATTTATATTATAGGCAAACTATGCACAAAAATAAAAACTAAACGACTGTTTAGTAATAAACGGTTTGGTAATCGTGCGCTCAAAAATGCCCGCAATGGGTAATTGAGCTTAGGGTAATCGTGCGTTCTGAATTTCGCCACCAAGTCTTATAGGGTAATCGTGCGAAGTAAAAATGCCGGTCACATATTGTTTATTTTGCAACAATTCAAAAACTGCATAAAGCTAAAAATCATATAGTCCACGGGGCTATTTTTTTTATTTATTTTGTGCGATTTTGCCCAGCATATAAAACAGACCGCTAACGCCACGGGGCTATATATTTGGATGCGCTGGATTTTGCCCAGAGTATAATTATAACGGTTTTCCGTGACATTTTTTGCACGCAGTTTTTGTTTATTGTACGCACTTTTTACAATGAAAATTTGTTAAAATAACGGTATTTTATGCTACTTTTTGACTTGTAATTATGTTGTAGATTTTGTTACAATTATACAGTTATATACAGCAAATTATGTTGCCAGATGATTGAATAATGACAAAAATAGTCAAATATAAAAGTAGACCGCTATTGCATTTTATCCATTCTTTTTACTGTTTTACTGTACTATTTTTAGGACTGTGACTAAAACAAAAGCTGCGTATTTTCTATCATTCAGAATCAATTTATTATCAAACAACATAGACACAACAACATAGACAACACTATATAGACACAGCAAGATAGAAATATTATCATATATTATATACATATTATATATAGTGCGCTCAAAAATGAAAATCAAAAATAGAAAATAAGAATCGTTTTTAAGAATCGAAAATCAAAATCAACTTTCAAAATCAAAATTGAAAATGAGAATCAAAAATCAAAATTGAATTCAAAAATTAGTCAAAATAACTAAAAAGATTTGTGCATTTTGACTATTGCAATTTGCATTTGGATTTGGTATAATGAAGTCACAAAATCAAACAACGGAACACACGAAAGGAGAACACAAAAATGAAATTCAATGTTGACATTAAGGAGCTTTACCAAGAATTCAAAGAGGAATATAATCTTATTTATAACTCAGACGGCTATATTCCAAGATATTCAGATGCAGTCAAAGCGTATGATAACTTCGTTGAAGAAGAAGATAGTATTGATATTGTATGTGATTTTATTGCTTATTGCCATCCTATTGACAACGACTTTGAAGCTGCTGCATTTATGTTTGCAATGGAATACACTGCGTATAATTTTGACTTGGATAAATATTTGGACAAAAATCCGTAAAGCATTTTGACACCCGTATATCGTGGCGGTCATTGGATTTATGAATTATAAATAAAGGAGGAAATTAAAAATGAAATACAGAAAAACGCTTAATTCCAAAATCCTGTTTTATGAAATTGATGTTTATTGTGCGACTATGGCTAATTTTTGGCAAAACAAAAACGACACTATGTACACAGAATCAAAAAGCGCAATTGATACCATTATAGAATTGATGGTATATTATATGGGATATAATAGGAAAGATTTGTGTAAATATGCTATTGATAAGCTAAACGGTTATTGTATCGCAAATGATATTATTGATTACACAACCGATGAAGCCGAAAAGGAGTTTTGCTCAGAATGAAAATTGTTTACTCATATCACGAAGTCAATAAAGAGTTTACAGAAATTGTAAATCATTATCTTAGTACAGGCTACACAATCAATACGGCAACAATGAATACAAACGGCGATGAAATTACAAAAATTGACCTTGTAGATAATATCACTCATAAACTAATCCGTGTTGCATTATTTGGTGTTAGTGGCGAAGAGTTTAACTGGATTATTATTGTATCTGAAATTAAAATTGACTTTGATTTTTTAGGTAATTCATTTGCACCGTATATTCACGCAACGGAAAATGTGCCGTTTATTACATTTACATACAAGGAGGAACATAATGAGTGTGGTATCAACTGAACAGTGCGAACAGTTTATTAAAAATCTATTCAAAGAAAACGATTACAAAGAAATCAATGTAACTGGATTTTGGCGAGAAGCTGAATTATCTGGATTGTGGGTGCGTGGCACATTTGATTCACCTATGACAAGTGCGGTGTTAAAACTGTTAAAAGTAAAATATTATTATGCAACAAATCCAAAAGATGATACTTGTGTGTTTTTACCGACTTTTCGTCAAATTGCATAAAAAATAGAACATAAGTTTGTGCATTTTGCGAATTGTATTTGTATTTCATTTGTAGTATAATAACAACTGTAATGAGGAAGTAAACAATCATTAATATGAATCAATAGTCGTATGGACTTAAAACACGGAGGTATATTATGAGAACAGAAGAAGAAATTAGAGAAGAGTTAAAAGACTTATTTGAAGACAATACGGAGCTTTTTAACGAAGCTATTGAGGAATTAGACTCCTATAATGATTACTTGGGCGATGACCGTTATTATTATATGGAAGAAATTGACGAATTATTTAGCAGTTATAATGTAACAGATATATTATATCGTGTATTTTACGGTTATAATCAAGATGATTATACAATAGACGATTATGGTGAGAAGCATTATTGTTCATTTAATCCAAATTGCGATTATTTCAAAGTCAACGCATACGGACATCTTGTATCGGCTTGGTATAAAGATTATTCAGATCATCTTGATGATTATTTCATTGACAGTTTACTTGAAAATCATTCAGATTTAAGTCTTGACGCAGATATTGAAACATTACTTGACGAGCTTGAAAACGCAGAGTAGTGCGAGGACAACTCAACAATTTATACAAAATGCACAATAATCTTTGTGCAAATTGCCTATTGAAATTCAAACACAAATATGCTATAATACAAGTACAACAAAGGCAAGGAAGCCAAATAAGAAAGGAAATCAATTATGACAAAGGCAATGTGTGAAAACTTTGTAGCGGAAATAAATAAAATGATGAGCGACGGTGTAGATTGCGTGGAAGTTTACACCGCAAAGCCCGGCACTAAATTGTACAACGGCATATTCTCTAATGAGTACAATTCTTGCATTGAAGATTATATTGGATATACAGACCAGTTTGAGTGGGATAAGAACATTTCACTTGACGAATCTATGAAGCAGACAAGAGAATATTCCGACTTTATCGGCACGGTTATGGATGGTGAAGAGTATGAATTGTGGCTTGGTGATACTTCTGAACAGTTCACCGATACACATACACAGGGTACGACCGTTGGCGTTATCGTTTTGTATAGATAAGAAAGGAGATTGAATATGGAACGCACTTATTACATTAACGGAATTCAGTACGATGAGCAAGAGTTTTTGCAAGAAATGGTAGACCAAGGGGCTATGGTACAAGATATTGTAGACTTGGCAGATGGTTATTCTTTTGTTGGTGATAATGGAAATATGTTTGATGTTGAATTTTTGGAGGATTAAATAATGGAGTATACATATTATATCAATGGTACTAAGTGCAGCGAATGGGACTTCTTGCAAGAGATGGTAGTCGATAGCGCCAGACTTGATGATTTTGTCGAAGTCGCAAACGGATATACATATACGGCGGGTAGTGGTAATATGTATTGGGTTGTGAAAGGAGAGCAAGATAATGACTGAATACGGATTTTGTGGTTTGGTATTTTTCGGTGCAATGGTGGTAATGTTAGCCGCTGCTATTGTCGGTCATATTGTCCAAATTCGCAAGAATAAGCGTGATTTGGCGGCGGCTAAGAAGGAATATAGACGGGAACAGGCGATTGAATATAGTGCGGAAATTGCCGCATTAGCAAGCATTTATCAAAAATAAAAAACAAAAATAAAAAATAAGTATTGACAAACGGGTTTGTTTGTGGTACAATATAGACAAATCAAGAAAACAAAGGAGACAAAAACAATGATTACTTATCTGAAGCCAGAATTTGACAACGCAAAATCTTTTTACAATAAGGCAGTTGTAGAAATTGATGAAAATGGAAATAAACATTTGTATTCATACAATACGCTTGTATGTGAGCTTGACGGACTGAATAGCGTTGCAAAAGTTTACAATGTGCAGTCACAAACAACATTGCGACATATTAAAGAATTCTTGCGGCAAAACGGATTTGTTGCAGATACCAAAAAGCAAATTGTTGCGGATTATTGGGCGGCGTGATATGAACAGATTTGAATATTGGAAACAGATTATATTAGCACAAAATACAAACTTAGACCATATTATAGAACTAATGGCAAATGACGAAAACATTACAAATGAACAGTATTGTCAATTATATAGTTTAGCATTGGAGGTTTACTAATGAATAATATTGATATTGAAAAATGCGATACAGTTTTTGAGGATATTACAGAGTGGGCAAAATACGACATTAACGGCACACGATATTATAAAAAGTCAGCAAGAGAAGTTGAAGCAAGGCTATTTCTTGACTATCAATGCAAGGATGAAATTACAGCCACTGAACATTGTTATATCCTTGGTAGAATTTATGCCGATGCTCTTGCAGTCGGTGGAGAAGATTTTTTCAGAGTGTAATAAAAAAAATACTTGACAAATTCTAATTTTTATGGTATAATAGGTTTACCAAATCAGAAAGGAACATAAAAAAAATGAACGCAGAAAAGGTATTAGCAGCTTTGAATGAAATTGTTGAACAGATTGACAAAGACCAATTAGATTACAATTTTAAGAAATATTTTGACCGTGATATGAATTCTATTGAAAGTAGCTATTGTGGAGCACCGTCAATGATGGCAGATTTATGCAAAGCATTGCAAATGGATATTTTGAAATCCAGCAATAAATGCAAGGCAAATCGTACAAAAGCCGTGCTTAGAATTTTGAAAAACTCAGAACCTGAACAGTTTACAAAGGCATTTATTGATGAGGACGGAAAAGAAATTGTGCTTGATGGTTATAGAGCAATTTGTTTTGCAAATCAGGTAGATGGCGTTCCCACAACCGACAACGGCGATGTCTTTATTTCAATTAAAAATTGTTATTTTAGCGAGGACATTAGTAGTTATAACAAACTTAATCTTGTAAGCCTTGCAGAACTAAAAGCAGAATTAAAAATTGATAAAGCAAATAATGTGGGAATTGATACAGGAAAGAAAAAGAAAACGCCGATTTATGCTTTTGGTGTTTCCGCAGATGAATACAACAGTACAATGCCAGTTGTAAACTTGCAATATCTGATTGATATTGTAGAGGCAATGCCAAGTGCAAAAGCATTTTACAAAACAGATAGAAACGGAAATTCAACGGTGTATTTTGTTGACGATGAGGGCAACAGGGCTATTTTATTGCCACTTAGATATGACAAAGAATACAAATATATTTTGAGCAGAAAGGTTGTAAAATAATGGCTAAATATTTGATAAATTGCAACAATTATCCAAATTATCCACCTGTTGTTATTAATTGTGATACACTTGCGGAAGCGTTGATGAATTATCTTGAAAACTGGACTACAAATGGTTTATCAATAGGGCAAGAAACATACGAAGCATTATCAAATGGTTTGACGGTAAAACAACTTGTTGAATTTGCAAATGTAATTATTGGTAATGATTATAGCGATGAGCAAATCAAATACATTTATAAATTTGAAAAAAGTGAAAAAATCTATTGACAAATAGCTGCCGATGTGGTATAATATAAAGGAAATGTGAGGAGGTTATCAATATGACAAATACAGAGTTGGTAAAGGTTTTTGCGCAAACTATTAAACAGAAGCCTTTTAGCTTGAGTGATAACACAACTAAATCCTATCTATATCATATTGGCAAACTGATTGATTTTGTTGACGATAAACCTATTTCAGAAATCACAACAAAAGATATTAAGAAATATTTGTTTGATATTAGTAGCAACGGCGCTTCAGATACAACATATAATTTGTCTTTGGCTGCATTTAAGTGCTTATATAAAGCGCTTGGATATAATCCATTGACTGAAGATGACTTTACAACAAATCCAGCACTGAATATTGTTAGTGTTCGGAATGTAAAGCAAGAAAAGAAAACGCCGCTAAATGAAATGGAAAAGCAAGCGCTTTTGCGGAATTGCAAAAATAAACGGCAGTTTGCAATCTTGACAACTTATCTAAATACTGGTTTGCGTGTTCACGAACTTGTAAACTTGACATTGGAGCAATACAAAAATCGTGACGAAAACGGCAGAATTAAATTGACTATAAACAAAGGTTCGTATGATGATGAGTATATCTATATCAATGAACAGACAGAATCAGCTATAAACGAATATTTGTTGACTCGTAAACAATGTGATTGTCAATATTTATTTGTATCAAATTATGGTAACAAAATGACACCATCTTGCATTAGCAAAACTTTGAAAAACATTGCAAGGTGGAGCAGAAAGTTTACAGAAGAACGGATTAGTCAAATTAGCAATCATTTAATGCGGCACACTATGGCAACGGATTTAGTAAACGAAAATGTGCCGATTGATGTTGTGGCAATGGTTTTGCGGCATCACGGGCTTGGTACTGTTATGACTTACGCAAAAACGGACGAAAACAGAGTTTTGGAAGCAGTGCGATAATTATGTTTTTATGTATCACTATACTATTTTTTATTGTAACTGTATGGTTGTATATTATTATACTAATTGTGGAATTATTGTGTGCGTTTTGGAAAGAATAGGGGTAAAATATGGACAGATATTATTCTGATTTTGTTAAAATTGGTGATTTTAGTTTTCATAAAGTCAAAAAATTGTATGGAATTTTGGCATCTTTTAAGAATGGAGACAATTATTTTAGGATTGAAAGCAAAAACGGAAAATTCAAATTGACTTCGTGTTCATTTTTAATTTTGCTTAGTTTAATCGGACTAAAAGAGCCTGTAAATATTACTTTAGTATCAAACAATCTTGATTTGTTGCGGCAAACTAAGAACAGAATTTTGCGCATTGCATAGGTGATTATATGACTATTTCTGAAATTATTGAACAGTTTGGATTAAAAGACAATGATTTTCTTTGTGTCTATTCAAAGGAAAAAGACTATTTTATCTATGTTGGAATGATTGAGAATATTGAAAGTTGGATTTTAGACCAAACTGCTTTGAAAATTCATACACAAAATGGTAAATTTTGTATTGACATTTAGTGAATTTTATGGTATAATATAAGTGAGTTCCATATTTTTTTTGAAAAAAATAAAAAAATACTTGACAAATGGTTTGAAATATGGTATAATATAAGAGCCTTTTGTCATTCAAATGAGGCGTGAGTAGGCATACGCCAAGAGCAGCAAGACTTCGCAAGTTAATTAGCCACCTTGTACAATGGATGTGCTACAAGTAAAATAAAGTAATAAATAAGTCGCATCTCGTGGCGTGCATACGGGGGCACGATTTGGATTGTCGGCGGTTCAGTCCTAAGAACCTATTAGTGTGATTGCTACACACAAACCGCCATTATATATGATTCAGTAGTTTAATTTTGAAAGAACGAACGGTTGAGTTATCGTAGTGTGATGGTTTGAGTCCATCCTGAATCAAAACAGGTATCTGTGTAAAAGAAGATATGTACTTGGGTATGACAACATAGTCAAAGAATGCATCGCATATCTTCAACAGTGACTATGGTGTTGTCTACTACACCAAGAAACGAGAGGTCGCTCCTCAAGTTGCTCTTTAAGTAGACCGAAGTATCTTCTAAACTTCCAGTAGGCGGGCTGGTGTTAAAATTAGAAGCAATGTGCTTGATAATGTGTGCGTTGGAAAATAAAGGATTAGCTATCCAACATTATCAATATGCGGATATGGTGTAATGGTAACATTTAGCCCTTCCAAGGCTGCGTTGCGGATTCAAATCCCGTTATCCGCTCCAAAAGGCTTGACTGTTAAACTTTCATTGAAAGCCTAAAAGATAATAAGCATAATACTTTCAGATTTTTAGTTAATAGCTATGTCTTTTGAAATAAACCCATAGAAAGTTAATATCCTTGTCAGACAAAAACATTATACTATTTTGTGTAGATACCTTGTGTAATTTAGTGTATTGTTGATATAAAATAGTGAAAGACACTGTGATCTTAATGCGTGTATTGGGGATCGTTAGCTATAAAGCTGGGAAAGCTAACAAGCAACAATTTGATACTGTCAAGGCAAAACTATGTAGCTTAAGACAATGCATAGAGACACGATACGAAGATGTAACTTCGACCATTAAGTCTGGGGTGTGCAAAATTAACATTGAGAGGTCGCGACTCTCATAAATTCGGACATAAGAAGAGATGCAATCCGGGTAGATTTACGAAGAAGGCAGTATCAATATGGAGCGTTAGCTCAGTTGGTAGAGCCGCCGGCTCATAACCGGTTGGTCATAGGTTCAAGTCCTATACGCTCCACCATTATATGCTGATATGGCGAAATTGGCAGTACGCATCGGATTTAAGCTCCGATGGTGGTAACACCGTGTGGGTTCGACTCCCACTATCAGCACCAAACGGCTTTGACATTTGAGCCTATAATCAAATGTTGTATAATTAAACAATAGGTGCCACGAAGCCTTTTATGTAATTGAAAGATTACAAAGTAAATTAGTGTAAAAGCCTTCCTATGATATGGAAATACACAAGGACAACAGTGGTAAATGGTGCGGATAATAATCCGCTCGGCACAATAATATGTCGATAAGATAGCAGCCTATTGTTTAATTTAATATGCTGGATTAGTTCAGTTGGTAGAACGCCGGATTTGTAACCCGGTGACAGCCGTTCAAGTCGGCTATCCAGCACCATATATCGGTCTATCGTGACCGGTGAAAAATACGCCCGAAGAGGAATGTAATTCAAATAGCCAGATGGTAGTGAATAATTCACACAAAACGCTGCTCCGTAGAAATGGAGAGAAATTGCAAAACCGTTCGACTCGGTAATCGGGCTATAAAAAATAGCCACGAGGTACATTGTTTTCCTTGTTTTTGTCTCGTGTTGTAATTACCTCCTTTCCTTTCTGATATATGTTGTATCTTGTGGCTATTTCCTCCTTTTAATGAAAAATCTTATAGTCCACGGACTTTAAGTATATATGCCAGTGTAGGTCAAGTGGTTAGACCGCACGACTTATAATCGTGTAATTTGAGTTCAAGTCTCAGGGCTGGCACCAACAAAGAAACTCAAGAATCTATATCAGTGTAGCCGAAAAGTTGTTATACTGTGGATTTTGTGAGTGTCTTTAAGTCAAGTTTATTAAAATAGTGGACGCATTGTTTTAATAAACTAAAAGCGGATAGCCGGGTTTTCTTTGTTACGGCTATTTGCGAATAGCGCCATACAATAGGCATTATTCAAACAAACGAAGAAAACAAAGATGGGTGTGGTGGTTCGTCCACAAAGTATTAGCGCTGATACAAACCGCTCTTGTCGCACGCAAGTAAAAGAGGTTGCCGCTTTTAGTTAGTATTTGTTAGCGTCACAAACAAACCGTTTGCGTTTTTGGGTGTTGTCCGCAGTATTATTACGAGAATATAATACACATAAAATGAACACCCACACATAGGAATATGGTGTAATGGTAGCACGATTGACTTTGACTCAATTAGTCTATGTTCAAATCATAGTATTCCTGCCATTTCAAACTCAAAATCAAAAATCGTTTTTAAAACTGAAAATCAAATTCAGAATTGAAAACGAAAATTGAGAATTAAAATTAAAAAAAGGAGTTATTATGACACAAGTAATTAAGAAGCCAAATAGTAGGATTACTTACTATGTCAATGAAGAAAAAGGCGTTGTTATCGCAAAATTGAAAAAGTGGGATATGGTTACAGACACAAATCTGTATTTGTTAAATCATAAGTTACCTACGATTGAACCTGAGCTTACATATGACAAATATTATGATGGACATTTTGTTGGAAAGGCAACCTGTTCTAAAGATGATAATTTTGATTTGGAAACAGGGATGAGAATTGCGAGAAATCGAGCGCTTCATAAATACTATTATGAAAAGTGTATTTTGATGATAAAAATGACAAATATTTGGGAAACGAGAATTTCTTGCTTAGAAAAATATGGACTTCATATGAATGATAAACTTGCAAAGATTGGTAATAGTCTAAAGGAGGATAAAGTATAATGGGAATGAGAAAATATGAGCGCAAAATTGCACATAGAAATATGGAGCGAGATGGAATTAAACATATCAACAAGCGCACAAAGGACGAAAAGGGAAATTTAATTCCGAGTTATTTTTCACGATTTTGGCGTTTCAGTGTAAATAATAATACTAAAAAGGAGACGGTATAATGAAGTATATTTCTAATGATGGTAATTTTGTTTCTGAAAATGTAGATGAAGTTACTAAGTATGAAAATGAACTTAAAGAAAAGACAGCAGAGCAAGAAAAGAAAATTGCAGAAAAGAAAATTAGAAAGCAAGAAGTAATTGATGCCTACAAGCATTATATGGAACTTGAAAGGGCTTTCGTTAAGGATTATGGCTTTATTCATTGGAGCGACATTAGTACAAGCAATAACAATAATTTTAACAATAAATATTTTAAGCCTTTCTTTGATTTTTGGATTTAAGGTCGTTTAACCTATGCTGAGAGGCTCTGTGATAGCCTATAAGCCGTTTTTATATAAAACTAATAATTGGTTATGGATAAGTATAAAAATGCGTTCTGTTGTCCGATAGAGCGAAATAAACAAATTAAGATTAAAAATTAAAATTAGATTAGGAGAATTATATGGCAGAAAAAAGAGAAATTAGACGGACAGAGAGCACGGGGCTGATTGTCGGTACACTTTCTGAATTGGCGCTTGAAGTTGTAGACTCTACTATTAAGTTGGAGGATGGCAAAGAAAAGGCTTGTAAGCAAATTCGTGCCAATGATGGAAAATTTAATGAGGCAATCGCCATCGAGACTGATAATGGCGTATTTAAGTTCCCTGCGCCGTCTTTTTGTACAAATATTAAGCGTGATGGTACAGAGAGTAACGCCTATAAGGCTTGGCACACCGTTGTGACTGAATACAAGGATAAGGTTCATTATGGTGATGAGGCAGACCGTGTAAGTTTGACTGTGGGCTATGAGCCTACATTTAGTTATAGCACGCCCAAGGATGATGTTGTTGTTTATGCAAATAATTTTCGCACCAGATTTATTAGTCGAGTAGATAAAGACGCTGATAGTTCTACCGATATTCAGACAGAGTGTGTAGTTAAGGCAATTCGTCCTGAAATGCGTGGCGAGGAAGAAACAGGTCGTAAGATTGTAGATATTATGACTGCAAACTATGGCGATAGTGATACTCCGTTGGTCGGCGTTGTGTCAAGTTTGATTATTCCTGAAGATTTGGTTGATGATTTTGAGGATATGTATTCCGCTGGACAGACTTGCAGACTGAATTTTGAGTTGAAGAATGTAAAGGTTGGTGGAAATAACGGCGGTGAAGTCCGTGGATTTGGTCGAAAAGCAAAGGTTCACGATGGTTTTATTGTTACTGAGCGTGTAGTATTTGGTGGAGACCCTGCATATAACGATGACGAGGACACCGAAGATAAGGCATATACTAATGCAGAGATTAAGTCTTTGTTAAAGGATTTTGATATTTGTAAGAAAGCAAAGTTGCAAAAGGGCAGAGCAGAAAAGGGAAATAATACTAAGTCTAAGGGTCTTGGTAATCGTGCAAGTAAGGCAAAGGTCAAAGCAGAATCTGTTGATGATGATAATCCCTTTATGGATGACGATGACGAAAATCCGTTTATGTAATTTCTAAAGGTTGGTGGTTATATAAATGGCTAAGATTGATTTGTTGTCATTGACTGAAGATAATCTTATCGGTGGTATTCAGCAGAAAAAGATTATGATTTATGGGTCAAATGACTGTGGAAAGACATTTCAGGCGACAAAATTTGAAAAGCCGTTACTTTTAATGACAGAAAGTGGCGGTGGTGCATTAAAGGTTAAGAAACTTCCTATTAACAAATGGTCTGAATTTAAGACAGTTGTTGAAGAATTAACTAATCCTAAGACATTCGACAAGATGTTTGATGTGTATAAAACGGTTGTTATTGATACGGCAGAAAATCTTGTAGACGAAAGTGAAAAGGCAACTTGTAATGAGTTTGGTGTGCGTGATTTAAGCGAAATTCAAGGAAGGCAGAACGGATATAAGATTGCAAGAAATGATTTTGCTGCGCAGATTAACAAACTAACATCTTCTGGTTATTGTGTTGTGTTCATTTGTCACGAGGAAACAGTAGAAAAAACAGACCCTGTTACAGGAGAAACATATGCTTATACACAGCCAAAAGGCACATCTAATGAAAAGTCATCTATGCGTATGCTTAGAGATTTATGTGATTTTGCTATTTATGTTCGTCCGAATGGCATTGACCCTGAAACATATGAGACAATCCCGTCAACGGCAATTTGTAAGGAAACAAAGACAAGTTTTGCTCGGTCGAGATTTGCAATTCAAACATTTGTTGACCCGTTCACTGCAAGCGGTTTGATTGAAGCTATTGAAAAGGCTATTGAAAAGTCGGCAGAAAATGAGGGAGCAGAAGTAGAAAAGTATATTCAAAAGAAACAGTCTTATACAAAAGAAGATTATTTTGAAATGATTACGCCTTATATTAAGGTTTTATCTAAGAATTATAGCTCTGATATTTCTGCTATTATCGCAACAGAGTTGGGTGATGGGCGTAAGATTACAAGCGCAACGGACGATGAGATTATTGCACTTGACAATATTTATAATAGGCTTGTAACATTAGCTACATCGTTAGACATAACGGTGTAAAATAAAATACATAAAATAATTGCAATTTATTTTGAGCCGTTTGGGTGATACTGAACGGCTCATTTTTAAGGTGTAAATATGCCAAAGTGTAATTTTTGTAAAAAAGAAATAAAAGAAAAAGAAAAGCATAATGCTTATATTGTCAAGAACGGCAAAAGAAACGCTTATTATTGTAATGTAGAATGTTATAATAACTATATGGCAAAAAAGCAAAATAAACCCATTACAGGCTATAATATAGCACCTCGAAGAGTATTAACAGACTACATTTTATACATATATGAGCAAGAAGGATATAATAAAAATGAAATTCCTTGGCAGATGCTAATGGCTCAACTATCCAACATACTGAAAGAGCATAGGGATGAAAAATATTCATATCAATCCATTTTATATGTATTAAAATATATGAGAATGATTGGTGTAAATTTACTTAGTGAGCGGTCAAACGGCTCTTGTCTTTCCCTTGTGGAATATTATTATAATGAGGCAAGAGATTATTGTAAACGGTCAGCAGAATTGAAAAAGGAATTTGAAAATTTTGAAATAGATGACAGTCCGAAAATTGTAAAGAAAAAAGTAAAACACGAAACAAATAAGTATAAAGAATTAACATTTGATTAAGGAGGGCATTATGTTATATTCAAATGATATTGGTAATTTAATCTTAGGTGCAATTTGTAATAATTGTACTTTAATGTTTAATAGTAAAATGCCCTTAAATAAATCTGATTTTGAACCAAATCAATTCCATAAGATTATTTTTGTTTGTGTATATAATATAGCATTAAAGGGTGCAAAAGAAGCAAGTGAAATTGAGATTGCTGAATTTTTAGAGAATTATCCTGCTCAAAATAATATTTTCAAAGATAATGACGGCATTGAATATATTAGAACAATTAAAACACTCTCCAAAGCAGAAAATTATGAATATTACTGGAATACTGTAAAGAAATACTCTTTACTTAGGGAATATAAAGTTGCTGGATTTGAAATTCAAGACATTTATGATGAAAATAAGAATGAAACAGAAGAACAAAACAAATTTGATAAGTGTCAATTAAAAGATATAATTAACTATTTTGATAGTAAACAGTGTAATATTAAAAAACATTTTGCATTTGACGAAGAAACAGAAGAAATGATTTGCGGAGATGGCTTTGCAGATTTGCTTGATGAGTTAGAAAAAGAGCCTATGGTTGGTGGTCAATTAGCTTCACCCATTTTGACAAACCTATATCGTGGCTGGTGTAAGGGACATTTAATTCTGCGTGGTGCTCCGAGTTCATTTGGTAAAACTTTAATGAGCATTATGGACTTAATTATGGTCGGTTCATTAAAACTATACGATGAAAAAGAACATAAATTTATTGATAACCCATATTATCAAGGTAAGGCGGTCTTAATTCATTCAGAGCAAAAGTCTGAAACTGAAATACAAACAAGAGTTATTTCTGTGTTGTCTAAAGTAAATTATTCAACAATTCTTGATGGTAAATTTACAAAAGATGAAAAAGAAAGATTGCTTGAGGCTGGAAATATTCTTAAAGAAAGCGAATTAAAGATTGTCAACTATCCTAATTTTACCGCTACTGGTATGAGAGAATTATGTAAACGACTGTCTATTGAAGGTTACGAGTATTTCTATCAAGATTATATTTGGAATAATAGTTATATTATATCCGATATGAAAAAAACAATGGGATTAACGAATATTTCAGAACCTAATGCACTATTACATTTTTCAAATCAACTTAAAATGATTGCAGAAGAATATAATATTGCAATGGCGACATCAATGCAGTTGAATGATAATTATAAGACAGCAGAAATTATTGACGAAAGTTGTTTGTATGCTTCAAAAGCGGTTAAGACAAAGTTAGACAATGGTTGTATTACAACATATCCAAGAGAAAAAGACATAAAGCAAGTTGATGGTCTAATATCTAAATGGAATAGAAAAAACAATACAGATTTTGAAATTTTGAGACCCAATGTTCTTACAAGTTGCTTTAAGACAAGATATGGTAGATATGGTGATAATATAAGAATTTGGTCTTATATGGATAAATCTGTTGGTAATATTACTGATATGTTTGTAACAGACGCAAATAATAATCCAATTAACATTAAACCTATGTATATTGAGAGTGTGTAACATATGAAAGATTTAGATATTTTTACTATTGATGGAAACAAAATAAATAAATTAAACTCAATTTATGAGTCGGAATTATATGATAATAAAGGTTTGAGTGCTAATACAACTAACATATGTTTTAATAAACCTTTTGAATTTGAGTGTAAAACAAACACAGACATAACTAATAATATTTTTTCCAAATCTAAAAATGATTTTGATATTATTTTATATATTCAAAATAGAACGCATAGAAAAAAGAGAATAGACAAAAAATGGTTAAAAAAATTTGGTGTAACTGAAAGAAAACTAAATTGTCATATAGATTATAATATGAAAAACATATGCGATTGTGAAGTTAAGGTAAATACAACAGAATTAACTAATTTTATTAAAGAGATGAAACAACATAGAAATAGAATTTATTTTGAAAATCCTATTAACAATTAAGGTTAATATGATATTATGAATGTAAAATACGATTATAAAAATAGAACATATTATATTAAAGAGAAAATCCACAATCAAACAATGATTATGCAATTTGAAGAATGTGACAGGTCTCTTGATATGATATATTACAATGTTGTTTTAGGTGTATATAATAAAAGAAAGCACGCACAGAAAAATGAAGATAATGCTATTGTTACAGGAAAATATCCATTTGAAACAGTAGCAAACGCCGTGAGAGCATTTAACCTTTTAGAACAAGAAGTTATAAAAGAAAATAAATTTTATGATAAAAAAGTAATGATAATGATTAGCTGGGTTGATAATAGGCGTAGAGATATATACTATAAATATTTATCAAAGCGTGGTTATAAATACGAAGTAGTAGATGGACAGAAATTTATTTGTAAAATCTATTGACATTCAAAATAAAGTGTGGTATAATTAAGTCACAATAAAAAAAACAAAAGGAGACTTCTTATGGACAATTATATGTACAATTTATGTTTTATGGCACTTTTTGTTATATATTGTATTGCAGAGTCATATATTGAATATTTGGACAATAAGAACGGGAGATTGTAATGCTTAGTGGAACTAAACTTGCTGGTGGTAGTCCTGACCGTGGCAGAGTTAAAAATGACTTTTATGCCACCAATCCTAAAGCGGTCGAAATGTTACTTGCAGATGATAAATTTAGACAATGGTTTTGGAAAGACTACCATTACGGGAATGTGCAATTTTTAGAGCCTTGTGTGGGTCAAGGTCATATCATTCAAGGCGTTAAGAATTATTATAACAACAAAAATCTACCTATTGATTTTACTTGTCTTGATATTGCTGACCGTGGGTATGACAATGCTATTGTACAAGATTTTATGAAATACAAAACAGATAATCGTTTTGATTGTATTATGACAAATCCACCTTATGAGATTGCAATGGAATTTGCAAAAAAGGGGATGGAATTGTTGAAGCCTAATGGAAAAATGTGTATGTTCCTTAAAATTCAATTTCTTGAAGGCAGAAAACGCCGAGAATTTTTCGATGAATACCCACCCCGCTACATTTATGTGTTTGAAAAACGGATGGGGACTTGGAGAAACGGAGAAGAATTTGAGGAAACAGAGGACGGCAAGAAAAAACGACTTGCAACAACAATGTGTCACGCTTGGTTTTGTTGGGAAAATGGATTTACAGGAGAGCCGATTGTAAGATGGGTTAGATAGGAGATAATATGAGTTTAGCTGAAATGTATAATAGCGCAGACTATAAAGATAAAAATGGAATGTTGTTCAATGATGATTGTATGAATGTTTTGTCCACTCTGGAAAATGGGGGGGGCAGAGTAAATCTGACATTAACTGATATTCCGTATGATTTTGTAAGTCGTTCAGATAACGGATTAAGAAATTTAGACAAATCAAAAGCAGATATTATGACTTTTGATTTGTTGGAGTTTTTAGATAAGGTTTATTCTGTTACTGATGGAGTTATTATTATTTTTTGCGGAAAAGAGCAATTCAGCACGATTTTTTCATATTTTGACGATAAAAGAAAACAAGGCAAGGGAACAGTTCGTCAAATCGTATGGCAAAAATCTAATCCGTCTCCTATGAATGGCGAACATATTTATTTAAGTGGAATTGAAAATGCAGTATGGTTTAAGAAGCGTGGGGAAACATTTAACGCTTATTGTAAAAATACTGTTTTCAAATATCCTAACGGCAGAAGTAAAATACATCCTACCGAGAAAAATCACGACTTAATTAAAGAGCTTATTTTAGATAATTCAAATGAAGGCGATATTGTATTTGACCCCCGTTGTGGAAGTGCGGCACATTGTCTTTGTGCAGAACAGTTAAACAGAAAATATATCGGTGTAGAATTAGATAAACAATATTTTGATGTTGCAGTTGAAAGAATGAAAAATATGGAGTAAAATGATGAAATATATGGGCAGCAAGGCACGATTTGCAAAAGATATTGTGCCGATTATTCAATCTTATATTGATGATAATGATATTCATAATTATTTAGAACCCTTTGTGGGTGGGGCAAATATCGCAGATAAAATAGTATGCGATAATATATATGCAAGTGATATTAACAAATATTTAATAGCACTGTTAAAGCAAGCACAAAAAGATATAAGTGTATTTCCAAAAACGATTACAAAAGAAGAATATAATGCCGTTAAACACAGCCCACAAAATTATCCCGATTGGTATGTCGGACTTGTAGGATTTTGTGCAACTTATAATGCAAAATGGTTTGGTGGATATGCAAATGGTGTTAAAACTAAGATTGGTACGGTTCGGAATTACACAGACGAAAGTATTAGAAATTTAATTAAACAATCTACAAACTTAAAAGATATTCGGTTTTCCTGTTGTAATTTTAGAAATATTAAGCCGATTAAGAATTTTGTTATTTATTGCGACATTCCATATAAAAATTCTACAAAATATAATGCAAAAGATTTTCCTTATGATGAGTTTTATGATTGGTGTAGACAAATGGCTAAAAATAACATAATATTGGTTAGCGAATATAATATGCCAGATGATTTTGAATGTATTTGGCAGAAAGAAACAAAAACAACATTAGATAACAACCGAACATCAGACAATTCAAAAAGAACAGAAAAACTTTTTATAAAAAATTGAAAATAATTATTGACAACCTCCGTACTTTGTGTTATAATAAAGACAACAAATTGATACGGAGGTTTTAATTATGAAAAAAGTTTATTTAGTTCTTTGTAATGGTGTTGTGTCAGACGAAGCATATAGTACAGTTGATGGTGCATTGAATTTTATTGCTAATCGTTATGGTGCTCCTAAATGTTTAGATGATGCAAAAGTAAAATCTTGGACTTATTGTTTTAATGATTGCGTTTATAAAATTACAGATGTTAGTGTAGTAGATTGTAAGAAACAAAAAGATACATATTCATTATGCCATCACAATGGTTGTGCAGATGAACGGATATATCCCGGTTTTAATTTTCAAATATCACATTACAAATGATTTGGACACACTGAAAGGATAATAAATGAGGAGAGAGTGGAATGATGAGAGAAATTGTGTTTAGGGGAGTTCCAAAAAATAAAGATTATTTTTTTCGTATTCCACCAGAATATTATAAATATCATAATGCAAGTAATCTTATTTTTATATATGGTTCATTTCTAAAACAAAATGAAAAAACTTTTATATGTTGGTATTATAAAGACATATATAGACAGGTAGAAGTTATACCAGAAACGATTGGACAATATACCGGAATAAAAGATTGTTATGGTCAAAATATTTTTGAAGGAGATATGCTTCGTTCAAATAATTCAGAAGAATGGTGCGAAGTGTTTTATGAAGATTATGTAGGAATGTTAATTGTTTTTCATAATAAAAAATATCACTTTAGTTATACAACAGAAATATCGAGAGCAAAAGACAAAATTGAAAATAATTTTCATCTTATTGGCAATGTACACGAATATGAGAAATATGCAAAAGAATAAAAAATAATAATAAGCTATTATAGGAGGTAAATTTAGTGTCGCTTAGAAAGTATGTAGTATCACAAGACCAAAAAAGCAAGCTATGGTATTGTCATCAAGAAGGATTTAGTAATATTCCTTGTGGAGATAGTTTTTTTGAAAAGAAATCTGAAGCAAGAAAATATGCTAAAATGTATAATTATTTACAACACAAAGTATGTAAAAAAGTATGTAAAATTGAAAGCAAAAGGAAGAGGAATAGAGATGATTTGTAAAGATTGTATCAATTTTAATGAATGTTTGAGCAAAAAAGGAACAACAAAGTATTCCACAGCAGATATTGCCTGTAATAATGTTGAAAAGATGTGCAAATACTTCAAAAATAAATTACACTATATTGAACTTCCGTGTAATATTGGTGATAAGGCATATTATATTAGTTATGCTACTAAGTCATATACACTTGTAGAAGTAAAAGTAATTGGGTTCAACATCACTGTATGTGAAATTTGGGGAGTTGTATGTAAAACAGATTCTTATCCATTTACATTGCCTATTGATGAGGTTTATTTTAATAAGCTGCAAGCAGAAAAAGAAATTGATAAATTAAACAATACAAAAACACTTAAACAGGAATAGGATAGAAAATTATGAGAAAAATTAGATTTAGAGGAAAGTCTGTATATGATGGTGAATTGTATGGTGGTGTTGGAATATTTGTAGACCCTGATATAAAGACTGATAAACTTTTTGAACAAGTTGGTCAGCATATTCCATACACTCAAAGAGCATATATTTATAGTCCATTTGATGAAAAATTTGAAGTTGACCCAAATACTGTCGGTCAATATACTGGTTATAAAGATATTCATAAGAATAACATTTATGAGGGAGATATTATTAAATATCCAAGATATAATGGTTCAGACTTTATTTTAATCGGAGAGGTTAAATTTGGTGAATACAAACAAGACGGAAGTGGGGGAGAATATGCGCCGAGTATTTGTTGTGGATTTTATGTTGAAATAAAAAAGTGTATTTATCCAGATTGGTGTGACCCCGATGATTATGGCGTTTTTATTCAAGACTATGAAAAACAAAATAGCATTGCAGAAATTATCAATGATAGCGGAAATGTTGAAGTAATTGGGAATATTTATATATAAACGATAATAAGTTTTAATTAAAAAATACTTGACAATCCATATATGATATGCTATAATCATATTAACAAATTAAACAGGAGGATAATTATGGCTACAAAAAGAAAGAAATTAGTACCAATTACATATAGAGAATTTTGTAAAGACCATATATGTGCGTTTTGTCCTGAATATAATAAGAAACAAAGGCGTTGTTGCATTTCAACGGATTTAAGAATTGCAGAAAATGAGGTTTATATCGACCAAAATAACCATTATATATTTAAGGTGAAAAAAATGAAAAATAAAACATTTAACGACCTTTGGGAAGAATTGAAAGCCAAGAGTCCTGAAATAAGAAAAGAGTTAGAAGAAGCTGAAAAGAACAGTGAATTGATGATGGATATTATGGTTGCTGTCAGAGATTTGCTTGACGAAAAAGATAGTGAAAAGTGGGTTAATGTAGACTTTTATTTGCCAGACACAGATAGAGATGTGTTGGTGTATTCAAATATAAGGGGTGTACTTAAATGTTGGTACAATTCTGTTGGAAAATATTGGGTAAAAGACGGCATTGAGCTGTTTGAAGATGTAACTCATTGGAGAGAACTTCCTGACTCGCCAAGAACGGAGAAAAAAGAATGACAAAACACGATTGTGTTGATTACGATTATATGAAATTTCTTGAAGATAATAGCGGGAGAATTATTTACTTCTGTATGTTTGACCAAAGCGATAGTTATCTTGAAGAAGTTGGAGTTTGCTGTGGATGCGAATTGGACGGATTTGCAGAAGAATTGTATTGTGAGCAAACAGATGAATGAATGAATTGAAAGGAGGAAGCGCAATGCCAAGAGTATTGACAGTGGACGGTAGTGTAAAAATCGGCGCATACCGTTTTCCTGATAGGAAAAAGCCCTGTCTCTGTGTCGAGAAAGGAAATACTTGTGTGGTGTACGGCTCTTTTATTGACCTTGACTGTGCAAACGAATTTATGAATGAACTCGCAACCCTTGTGGGTGCGATGGACGATAAGGAGAAATTAGAATGACCGAAAGTGATTACAAATACTTGCAAAAGCGGCTGTCGAATAAATCTAAGAATAACCCGTATAAATATACAGGATGCAATTACGAAACAGGTTACAAAGATGGCATTGCCGCCGCAAAGAGTATTTTGTCTGAGTTTTATCGAAGGATGGAGGAGAAATAATGACTTGTAACGATTGTCCACATTTTGATGTGTGCAAAATGTATGATGCATTTCATATAAAAGGATGAATTAGTAGTAAATGGAAAAACTGTCCATTCAAAAACGACAAAGCAAAGTATATTGAATTACCTTGTAAGGTTGGAGATGAAGTATATAAAGTTTTTAGAAGTGAACATTTTGGCAATCATATTCACAAAATGACAATAAGAAAATTTGGAATATTTGCTCATACAAATTTTGAGATGATTTTTGGAACTGAAAATAATTGGGATGTTTATTTTGATAAATCTAAAGCAGAAGCAAAATTAAAAGAGTTGAATGAAAAATGAAAGAAATTTTAATTTTTTGTATAAATTCATTATGGATAACAGCTTTAATAGGTTCTTTAATAGGCTTAATAGCTTTATCAATCGGAGCATTGATAGGAAATTTAACATTTTATATATCTGAATTTATTAAAAAGAAAATTAAAAACTTTAAGCATCGTTTTGATGAACCACCAACAGGTATATGGGTTTATAATGGGACAGAAAGGAAGTTCGTTGAAAATAAACAAGAAATTGAAAATGAACAAGAAAAAGCGTAAGTTCAGGACTATGACTAATGGGGAGTTTTGTAATAAGTATAAATGTTGCAGTAACTGCCCTGAATATAAGGGCGATATGAACCATTGCTATGTGTTTATGCACGGAATTGAAAGTATAGCACCTTACAGAACCACAAATGGTAAATATATATTGGTTGAGGTAATAAAAAAATGAGGACAGGATATAATGCTCAAATTGAAAGCCAAAAAGACGAATATTCAATTCAGTTTGAAACTGGAAACTATGAGTATTTCAAAATGGTTGAAAAGGTTTGTCGAGATGCTCAGAAGCAAGAGCATTATGTCATTTATAAAGGAATAAAAGAATGAGAGAGATACTTTTTATGAGAGAGATACTTTTTAGGGGAAAGAGAAAAGATGACGACAAATGGGCGTACTTATATTTGTATATTCGTAACGATGGACAATATGAAATTTCTTTTTATAGTAAGTATTTTGATTCTGAGAGATTTACTTATGATGTTATTCCTGAAACCGTAGGACAATACATTGGTTTGACCGACAAGAATGGCAAAAAGATTTTTGAGGGCGATATATTAAAAAATATAGAAAGCGATGAAATTGTTGACATTTGTTACAGTGGCTGCTCTTTTCGATATTCATATAATAACTCTATATACGGATATGGTGTTGACGATATTGAAGAGGGAATTTTAACGGATGAATTTGAAGTTATTGGTAACATATATGATAATCCCGAATTGTTATTGAATTACAACAAATAGGTTGCTACCGTTTAAGGAGGAAATAATTTGGAAAAATGGTATTACAAAATTACAGATTCAAATGATAATGAAACAGAATTCTATGTATCGGTTGATCTACCGATCAAGGAAGACAAGGTGTGTAGTTTTCTTGGTTTAGACGGTTTTTCAGCAAAAATGATAACTAAAGACGAATACGAACAAAATACTGAGGATGAAACTTAAAATTATTGTAGGTGTAGGAATGACGAATTACGAACGAATTAAAAATATGAGTGTTGAGGAAATGGCTGAATGGCTTGATGAAATATTTTCAAATAATAGTTGTTATCCGTGCAAAATAAAAGACATTGGCAAATGCGGTTATTTTGAAAAAGATTTTGACAGTCGCTGTCAACTGTGCGCTAAAAATAGAAAACTATGGCTTAATAGTGAGGTGGAAGAATGACAAATAAAACAATGTATGAAAAAGAAAAAAATTACTGATAAAATAGATGTAAAAGAAGCAATAAAAATGTTTCAAAATCTCATATTTGTAGAAAATCATAAAATTGCAGAAAATCATTGTAGAAAACTTGCAATAGAAGCCCTTGAAAAGCAAACACCACAAAAGCCTATCACAGAAACGGTAAATCGTGGTATATCAGCATCGGGCGAATATGACATTGATTTTAATTATCTTTGTCCAAATTGCAAGACTGTTGTTGGTGACTATGAAACCAATGATTTTTTTTATAAATTTTGCCCCGAATGTGGACAGGCTTTAGATTTAGATTGGAGTGAGTATAATGAATGATTTAATTGATAGAGATAAATTGCTGCTCGATATATCGACATTAGTTATGGATACTGAATTATACACTTATTTTAGTATAAAAAATCTTGTAATGTTTCAACCGAAAGTAGACACAGAGCGACACGCTCATTGGGAACAACCCTCTTATTTTGATGAAGAGAATGGCGTATTCCAGTGCTCAAATTGCAAAGAAGAATTTGTGCTTATTGACGGAAGTCCTAAGGTGAATGAATATAATTATTGTCCACATTGTGGTTGCAAAATGGAGGATGAAGAATGAGACACTATTGTAGAGGAAAAGGCAAGGATGGAGTTTGGTATGATGGATATTATATTAGAATGAACAATGATTCGCATTATATTTTTCCAGAGTACAATGACAACAAGTTACAAGAAGTCGATGAAAATACAATTACAGAATATACGGGGCAATATGACAAAAGTGGTATAGAGATTTGCGAAGGAGATATTGTTCGGCTAAAATATAGAAAGAATGAAAGTGCTTCAGAGGTTGGTGTAGTTAAGTTTGGAGAATATAAACTTAATAGATATGATGCATTTCCTCGTTATTTTGGGTACTACATTAGTGTTAAAAAATTAGTAGATGTTGTTGAAGTGCCAATTGATGGTAAAATTTCAATCAGTTTAATTGATGTTATTTATAATGGCGAGGTTAAAATTATTGGAAATATTTTTGACAATCCTGAATTGTTAGAGTTGTAAAGGAAATATAAATGAACAATATAAAACAAAATTCATTAGATTTATTAAGTAATTCAGATGAATTAAAATTATTGATTAAAGACAATCCAGAATTGCCAATTTTATTTATTGCAAAAGAAGAAAAAGGCGCACACTATGACTCAACAAATATGGGTCAACTTGGTTACAAGTATATAAAAGCGTATTTGGGAGAAATTCTTGACTACAAAGATGTTCCATACGCATATAAAAATGAAATTTATACAAGTATAGCAGATTTTGAAATAGATATTTGTGATGTTGTTATGAGTACAGATTATTATGAAAAATATAATGTTGATAAGTTGTCAGAAGATGAATTTGTTGACCTTATAGGAAATATATCAAACAAATATAAAAAATATTGGAAGCGCTGTATTATTGTTGAATTAGAAAACTAAGGGGTTTATATGACAAGCAGAGATTGTATTATTTATTTTCTTGCAGTTGTGGGTGCTATTATGGTGGCTGCGCTCGCTATAAGTTTAGTTTTTGGACTGTGTGCTATATTATGTTGTCTTTTTCAGTCTGCCAAAGAGAAAATTCAAAAAGCAAAGAGAAAAATAGAAATTAAACATAGGTTTGATAAAAAGCCAATAGAAAAATGTTATTGCGTTGATTGTGCATACTATGATAAAGATTGTGGTATGTGTTATCAGTTCGACAAATATGTAAAAGATAATGGTTTTTGCTATAAGGCAGAACCAAGACGGTAAAAGGAGGTGTGACAATGGGTCCTTTTGATGTATAAGTAAACAAATGTGTTTTAAGTGGTGGGCAAAAATGAATTTGGGGATAAGTATATGAATTTGATTGACAGAGATAAACTTCTATATGAACTAAGTTGCGCCGTTCTGTCCGAATGTTCACAAGATGATTATGAACATATAGATGACATTATCAACGAACAACTTATTGTCAAATTAAATAATATATACAACGAACTAATAAGGGAGAATGAAATGAGTATTCCGCTTTTTACTGATGCGATGGGGTATGATAAAGTATTAACAAATTTTGATAATATTAAACAAATGTCAGTAGAAAAATTTGCAAACTTTATGTTTGAATGTGGCGCAAACAGTTGTCATTATTGTAAATATAGAAAAAATTGTAGGGCTATTTGCAAATACGACAGTATGGTTACAGATACAGAAATTTTTAAGGACTGGCTGGTAGATAAATATGAATAAAAGCAAATATATTGATTTTGATTTGATTAAACGACACCCTAATAAATATAATCTTACGCCGAATGATATTAAAAGACTGAAAGTGTTGAACTGGGATAAAATTAAAAAGATTATGTGGTTTAATGAAGCAACAACTCCTAATCGTTGGTGTAAGCTAATTGGCTGTCAAAAAGACGGTGAAAAATATGATGATTGGGATAAATTCTGGATTGGTGTTGCAGAAGATGGAAATATAGATTGTCATTTTACAGCCTATGAAGGTATGTGTTCGTATAATTTTAAGGAATTTTATAATTTGAAAGACATTGAAGATAAATATGATATGCAAGTTCAAGTCAATGTAATTAAATGGTTAAATGAAATGATTGATGAAGGAATTTTAGGACTTCCAGAATAAAAAACTCTTGACTTTTTGTTGTTTTTATGGTATAATATATCAAAACAAGAAAAGGAGCGTTAAAATGATAAGAAGAATGTGGCATTGTGGTCTTATCCATTATTTGCCCAATAATGAATTGCGCCGTCTTTATTATGACTGCTGTTATTTTGGAGAAAAATATCTAAGCGGTGATTTTATTCGTGCCGACTCTTTGTGTTCTCCACTGAATAATCAGACACAAGATGACTTTAGAGCATATCTTGTAAAAGTTATTACAGAACTTGAATTGCGTGGAATTGACTACAAAAAAAGAGATGTAGATTTGTCAAAAGCGGTAGGTGGTCTTGCCGTTGGTGCAAACATAGCAGTATATAGAGATACAAGAATGTTCAAAGAATGGCACACAAAAGAATATCTTAGATTAAATATGGCGGTATTGTATGAGAAATGGAAATACACAAATTGTATAGATGATAAACAATGGGAAAAATTGTTGCGTGGTTATAAAAAAATAACAAGAGAGGATTATGTTGTATGATAGTATCATATAGTACAAACGGAAAGAAAAAGACCATTGCTAATGTTGGAACAGTAGATGAAGCGATTAGTGCTATTAGGCTATTTTTAGATACAAGTGGATTTAAGACTCATTATATGAGATTTATTCCTAATAGTGAAAGAGATAGCGTTATTATTGATTATGGTAGTTGGTTTAATTATATGGTAGTAGATGGTAACACAGAAGATGAAAATGTTTTAGAAAAATTTGCAGAATATACTAAAAGGATGTCGAATGAAAGCAGTAGTAAAAAGAGTAAAAGAAAATAAAACAGAAATATATAACAATGTAAAAAACATCAAACAAGAAAACGGCAGTATTGTTATTACATACGGCGATGGAACATACGGACTTAATATGCGTATTTTAGATAAAAATTATAAAATTATTCTTGGTGGTTGATTAAATTGAAATTTAATGTTAATAGAATAAATAAACAATTAACAACCAATAATATTAAAGATATTTTGTTTTCACTAAATAGCGATATATATAAAGAAAATGATGAGCAAATCATATTTTATTCTGCTTGTCATAATGCAGAACCTTGTGAACACGGACATAAAGCTAAGTTATATTATTATAAACAATCAAAAAGTTTTACTTGCTATGTATGTGGAGAAAGTTTTGATGTTTATGATTTAGTTAAAAAAAATCGTGCCTTGTTTGGAGATAAATGGTCTTTTCCTAAGTGTGTTAAATATGTTTGTGAAATCGCAAATATTCCATTTGAATACAATGGAGAGATTAAAGAAAATCCCAATAAGTATAACTGGCAAAGTAGTTTATTAAAATTCTTAAATAAAGGATATGTTCCTGATGAGAAAATTTATGATAAAAGCATTTTGAAATTCTTTAATAATGGTTACCATAAGTCTTGGCTTGATGATAATATATCAATAGAAACAATGGAAAAATATAATATAGGATATTATCCATTACAAGATTGCATTACTATACCGTGTTTCAATCAAAATGCAGAACTTATCGGTATTCGTGGAAGATACTTAAATCCTGAAAGTCAAGCAAAGTATTATCCAATTAGACTTTTAGATGGAACAGAATATAAATTTTCGACAAATGATTATTTATATGGTTTATGGTACACAAAACAATCTATTAAATACCATAAAAAGTGCATTTTATTTGAAGCTGAGAAAAGTACACTACAATGCGACACATATTTTGGAAATGATAATTTTTCTGTATCTTTATATGGGTCTGCTATTAGTAAAAGAAAAAGAGATTTAATATTAGACCAAGGTGTAAACGAAGTTATTATTGCAATAGACTTTGATTATGATAGCGTTGTTGACGAAAATGGAAACAAAACATCAGATTTTGAAAAATTTGAAAAAAAGGTTTATAAGATTGCAAAATTATTTAAGGGATTTTGTAAAGTAACTGCTATTGTAAGCTATGGCGGTCACGGATATAAAGACAGCCCAAGTGACCTTGGAAAAGATAGATACTTAGAATTATATAAAAACCGAGAAGAAGTTTATTAAAATACTTGACTTTTTGTTCATAATGTGGTATAATTCACTTGTAGTCAAAAAGGCTAACAAAATTTTTTTGGAGGATTTTAATTATGAACGATAAGTTTCTTGACGAACTGTATGTTCTCGGTGCGTTTGATGACGATGATGAGGATATGTGCTACTGTGAAGATAATAACAAAGGACTGAAATGTGATTGCGATGAGGGGAAAACCTGTTCTGCTTTTTGTCCTGCTTTTTATGACTGTCCATATATGGATGATTAAGGAGTTTTACATATGTTTATGAATTGTATTAACATTAAATATAAAAACGAAAGAGAAGATAAAATTAAAGCTATTGATAACGCTATTAGCTATTTTCGTAATTTAACAGAAGATATTGGTTGTAATCAATCTTATTACGAAAAAGGGGCGTATGAAAATACAACAGTGGCATTAAAAGCGCTACTGGAACAAAGACAAAATCTATTAAACAATTAAAGGAGAAAAAATTATGAAGATTGTGGATTCTAACAAAATTAAAAGAGAGTATATTGACTGGGATGACATTGAGTACGGAGATGTATTTGTATATACCGACAAGGAGCCAACAGATAAGTGGATTGGTATGAAGGTGCGCAATCCTGACGATGGAGATGCGATTGTAGACTTTGAAACATTTGAGGTATATTACGATGTTTTCAACTATAATTATGTTGAAATTCTTGACGCCGAATTGAAAATTAACATTAGTGATAATGCAGATTGAGCCACTTTACGACAAAACTGATTTTGTAACAATTCAAGATTATTTATCTAAGTGTGGAGTTAAAGATGTTGATTTATGGTTAAAACATAAATATCTTGATGGCGTAAACAATTATACAAACATTGACGAGTTTTGTAAAAGGCTACATAATGCACTGACAAGTAAACAAAAGATATATTTACTTGTAGATAGTGATTTAGATGGATTTATGAGTTCGTCAATGTTTTATGTGTATTGTCACTCTATCTATAAAGACTGCCACATACATCCCATTTTTCATACTGGTAAACAACACGGTCTTGATAATATTGTAATGGAAGAAATCAAACAATATAAACCGTCATTGTTGGTTGTTTTAGATGCAGGAACAAACGATGTCAAACAAGATAAAGAATTAAAGAGCCTTGGTTGGGATATTATTTGTGCCGACCATCACGAAAGAGAAAAAATAAATCCATATTGCACCTTAGTAAACAATCAAATAAGCACAAAGGTTAAGAATAAGAGCCTTTCAGGAACAGGTGTTAGTTGGAAAGTATGTAAGGCATATGATATGATGTATGGGTTTAATTATGCAAATAGTTTAATTTCTTATGTTACTATCGCTAATGTTGGTGACGGTATGTCCTTTCTAACGCCTGAAAATGAGACTTTTAGATACTGGGGTATAAAGGATATTCATAATAACTTAAAACCATTTGTGGGCGATTTTAATGGCTATTTAACGGATAATAAATCGTTTTCGTTTGGTATGGTTACAAATATTAACTCTTTAATTCGGCTCGGAACACAAAAGGATAAAGAAATCTTATTTTATGCGCTATGTGGCAAAATTAAACCAGAAGAGATTATTGGTGTTTGTAAGAAACTACATAGCAAACAATCAAGAGATACAAAATCTTTGCTTGAAAAAGATGTAGACATTATATATAATGGAAAAATCATATTAGCGAGAGTATCTAAAAGCACACCTTTAACTGGACTTGTAGCAAATAAAATGATGGGAGAATACAATAAACCTATTATTTTAACACAACAAGATGGCGAAGAGTTAAAAGGAAGCGTGCGCAGCCCTATTGATTTGAAAGATGTTTTGCCAAGTAATTTATTCAATTATAATCTTGGACATCAAAGAGCGTTTGGCACTTCTTATCAAATTAGTAATGAAAAAGATATTATAAACTACATAGATAGCCTTGAGAGCTTACCAGAGCCAACACAAGAAGTTTTTATGTCATTAAAGACAAGTGATGTACCTAACTACTTATTCAGCTTTGTAGACGAAAATAAAGCGTATTTTGGAGAAGGAATACCCATTCCAAAAGTACACTTTCAAAAGTTTGGCATTTATAACAAAGAAATTCAATTACTTGGAGCAAATCAAAGAACAGTCAAATTTCATAGAGATGGTATTGACTTTATATTTTTCAACTGTACAAACAAAATAAAAGAATTGTTACATCTAAATGATTTAAGTAAAAAAAGAGTAACACTTGAATTTATCGGTGAATTAGGATATAATGAATTTAGAGGAAATAAAACAAAACAATGTATAATTGATATGTCAACACTTGATATACACGATTATAAAATTGACTTTATTTGAGGGCGATTATGGAAATATTAAGTTATAACGATAACAAGATTGAAAAATGTGATAATTGTGGCACAACTCTATGTGTAGAAAAGAATGACTATAAAATTGGCGAGCACGGATTCTTATATTATCTGTGTCCTGTATGCAGTACAAACAATTATACAAAAGAGCATATACAGCTTGATGAAACAAATATTCAATATCCTGATAATTTTGAAGCGTTTGAATGTGATGAATTTTTTATATATAATAAATATTCTGAAATTCAGGATAAATGCAGAGAACTGATTAAGAAAATCAAGCAGAGCGGTTCTCAATATATGATTGATAATATTGGTGAGCTTTTAGTCATTGTTACAAGAATTGAGAAAGAAAACTATTCTATCATTGTGACCCCAAGTTACGATGAATGTTTTGTGTATAGTAAATAATTCTAAATATATAATAGGTAGGTGCAAAATGGGAAATAAAAATTATGTTGTATATCACCTACACACAGAAGATAGCCTTTTAGATAGTTGTACTAATTATAAACTTTATGTTGACAAAGCAGTAGAACTTGGACAAAGGGCTATTGCTTTTAGTGAACACGGTAATATCTATAACTGGATAGAAAAGAAAATGTATTGTGATGAGCATAATATTAAATATATCCACGGTATTGAGTGCTATCTAACAGAAACGCTTGATGAAAAGATTAGAGATAATTACCATACTGTTCTATTGGCAAAGAATTATGATGGTGTAAAAGAAATTAACAACTTGATTGAATTGTCTACAAGGGCAGACCATTATTATTACAAACCAAGAATTACATTTGATGAGTTTTTTGCGCTATCTGATAATGTTATTAAAATTAGCGCTTGCCTTGCTTCGCCATTAAATAAGCTACGATATGAGTTAGATAAGCCTCTTTATAGACGAGAAACAGGCATACAATACGATAGGCTTTGTAAAAAGTATGATTATTTTGAAATTCAGCCACACATAAATAGCGATGAACAAAAGGACTACAATAAGCATTTATTAAAGTTATCAAAAAAATATAATACACCGCTTATTATGGGAACAGATACACATTCATTGAACGCATATAAGGCAGAATGTCGTTCTATTTTGCAGTTGTCAAAAAGAATTGAGTTTTCTAATGAGGACACATTTGATTTAACCTATAAGTCTTATGATGAACTTGTAGAAATGTGCAAGGAACAAAATTGTTTTCCTATTGAGGTTTATTTAACTGCCATCGAGAACACTAATGTTATGGCAGATAGTATTGAGAACTGGGAATTAGATAAAAAGGTCAAATATCCTAAGTCTTATGATAATGAAGAATATGTGCTTAAAAAACGCATATTTGAAATGTACAAAGATAAAGTTCGGCGTGGCGTTATTACAAACGATAAAAGATATATCGACAACATTAAAGAAGAATTAAGAGTATTCAAAAAAATCAATATGATTGGTTTTATGTTGTTTATGAGCGAACTAATGTGTTGGTGTAAAGAAAACGGTATTCCAACTTCTCCTTGCCGTGGTTCTGTTGGCGGTAGTACGGTGGCTTATATTACAGATATTATTGATGTAGACCCCGTTAAATGGAATACTGTATTTTCACGATTTGCAAATGAGGATAGAGTTGAGGTCGGTGATATTGATGTAGATATTGCGCCAGACCAAAGAAAACTTGTATATCAACATATTATTGATAAGTTCGGAACAAATAAAACAGCATATATACTTGCTATGGGCACAATTTCAGACAAAGGCACAATAGACGATATTGGCAGAGCATTAGGAATTAAGTGGAGCAGAGAGCATAATGGTGGTGAAAATCCATATTCATTAGCAAATGTTGCTAAAATCAAAGAGGAATATGATATAAATGCTGAAGCAACAAAAGAAAAATATCCTGAATTATTTTATTATTTTGATGGACTTTTAGGTACTGTTGTTTCACAATCAATGCACCCTGCCGGAATTGTCGTAAGTCCTATAACCCTACCAGATAATTATGGTGTGTTTTGGGGTGAAAATAAAGAAAAAGAAAAAGTCTTAATTCTTTCGGTAAATATGGAAGAAGTACACGAATGTGGACTTGTTAAATATGATATTCTTGGGCTTAAAAATATTCAAATTCTTAGAGAATGTTGTAAGTTTGCTGGAATAAAATATCCTGCTGCACACGAGATTGATTGGGAAGATGAAGATGTATGGAAACATATTACAGACAGTCCTGTTGGGATATTTCAGTTTGAGTCACCTTTTGCTTATGAATTATTAAAGCAGTATCAACCAAGAAAGATAAACGACTTATCATTAGTAAATGCAAGCCTTAGACCTTCAGGAACAAGCTATCGAGATAGACTAATTGCAAGGGAAAAAAACAAAAATCCATCTAAGCAGATTGATGATTTATTGAAAGAAAATAATGGATTTTTGTGTATTGAAGAAAATCAAAAAGTATCAACGCTAAATGGGTTAAAAGCAATAAAAGATGTTTCTGTTGGAGATTTAGTATATACAACAAGTGGATTAGAAAAAGTAAATAAAGTTTTTAACAATGGTATAAAAGATGTTTATGAGTTAAAAACAAAGTATGGAAGCGTTGTGTGTACTAAAGACCATAAAGTTTTAACTGAAAACGGATGGAAAGAATACCAAAATATTGAGCTTGGAGAATATATTTGGCAATTCCGTGAAAAGGATGAGTTTTATTTATCGCAAGTTATTTCAAAATCATATATTGGAGAAAAAAGAGTATATGACCTTGAAATAAACAATACTCATAATTTTGTCGCTGGTGGTATTGTAGTGCATAATTGCTTCCAAGAGGACACAATTAAATTTTTGCAAGATATTTGCGGATTGTCTGGTAGTGAGGCGGACAACATTCGTAGAGCAATAGGAAGGAAGAAAAAAGATATACTGGAAAAAGCAATGCCTAAAATATTGGATGGGTATTGTGAAAAGTCCGATAAGCCAAGAAATATTGCAGAACAAGAGGCAAAAACATTTTTACAAATTATAGAAGATAGCGCTTCTTATCAATTTGGATATAACCATAGTACAGGATATTCGATGGTAGGATATTTATGTGCATATATGAGATATTATTATCCGCTTGAATTTATCACAGCATATCTAAATTGTGCTGGTAGCAATCTAAAGGACATTGAAAGCGGCACAGAATTAGCAAAACAGTTTGGTATAGAAATTAGACTACCTAAATTTAGACACTCTAAAGGCTCATATTGGTTTGACAAAAAAGAAAATTGTTTATATAAAGGCATAGGTTCGATTAAAGACCTTAATGTAGAATGTGGTGAGTATTTGTATTCACTAAAAGATAAACATTACAAGTCTATTATAGCTCTTATGAGTGATTTGCCCAAAAAAATTGTTAGTTCTAAGAAGTTAGATATTCTTATCAAAATAGGATTTTTTGATGAATTTGGAACAATAAATAATTTGCTTGAACAGATAAAGATTTATAATCAGTATAATGGCAAAAAGCAGATTACAAAAAATAAGCTCACCGATGAAGAAATTAAACTAATATCCACCTGTTGTGAAAAAGAGACAGATAAAATGTTTAAGGGTATTGATAATGTAAAATTGATGAACGCTATTTATAAATCTAAGGACATACCTAAAACAACGGATTTAACAAAAGCTCATTATCAACTAAAACTAATTGGTGGTACGAATGTTATTATACCAGATAGTGAATATTACGGCATTGAGTCGACCGAAACAAATAGTTACGGAACACCATTTATTACATTATATGATTTTCAGAATGGTAAAACAAAGCAGTTCAAGTGTAATAAAAAATGGTATAAAGATTATCCGTGCGAACAGGGAGATATAGTTGAGGTTGGATTTACGCAAAAGAAAAAAGTTAGATTTATTGGAACTGACAAAAACGGCAAAAATATTTATCAGCCAACTGGTGAGTATGAAGATATAATTAAAATGTATGCAATTCAGAATATGGAGATTTAATGAAGCCATACATTTGAATGTATTTATGTGGATAAAAATTTCATAAATTTACTCTTGACAAATTCCTCTTTTTGTGGTATAATCACTATATCATTACAGAAAGGGGAATTTTTATTTTGTTGTATCATAAAGAAATCTACTGGAAACCAAGTTTTGATAATGTATTTAGGGCTTCTTGGTATGGTGTAAAGTATATTGAATTTACACAACATATGCAAGAACGACTTAAAGAAAAACATATAAATTATAGAACCGCAAAACTTGCCCTAAATAGAATTATATACGGTGGCAAAGGTGAAATATTTGAGGTAGAAACAGATAAAGAAGGAAATCCATTTAAGTTTTCGGTAAGAACAGAATATGATAAAAATAGAGACATTACATTTGTATTTTTAAGAAAAAACAAAAAGTTTATAATTAAAACAGTATGGCTAAATAATAAAATAGATAAGCACGACAGTTTGAATTTTAATAAATATGAAAGAGGTTATAAAAAATGCAATTAAGAGTAAAAGCAAGAGTAGTTAAAGAAATATATCACAATGACAATTTTTATATTCTTGCGCTTTCTCCTATGCAAGAGAACAAAGACCTTGCAATCAGTCAATACGGAACATTTACTTGTAAAGGCGAATTGTCTATGCTGACGGTGGGGCAAGATTATGAATTAGTCCTTGAGGAAATAAATAATGACAAATATGGCACTTCATACAAAGTAATTGATATTCCAAGTCTAAATGTAGACGATTTAACAGATGATGATGAAATTCAAATTTTGCGTCAAATTACAACGGATAGCCAAGCCGAATATGTACACAAAGCATATCCTAACTTTATCAGACTAATTATTAACGGCGAAGAAGATAAGATTGATATAAATAAAATATATAATGTTGGAGTAACTCGATTAAATATATATAAACGGCTTATTAACGAAAAATTTAGATATTATTATCTTATGAAACAAACGCAGCCTTATGAAATTTCAATGTCAGACTGTAAGTTATTGCTTAATAAATATAGGACAATCGAGGAATGTGTTTATAGGATTGAAAGTGAACCATATTATACTCTTATGGAGATTTTAGGGCGTACTTTTGAACATATTGATAAAATGATATTGGATGTTCAACCAGACTTAAAAGTGTCCGAAAAACGCTGTGAAGCGCTAATTATTGGTGTTCTGCGCAGAAATGAGATTGACGGCTCTACAAGGCTATATGCAAATGATTTGTTTTATTATATTAAAGAGGAATATGATGCCAAAGAACTATTGCCTATGCTGAAAGATGTTGCCGTAAAAAGTGATTTGATTTATTTTGACGAAGAAACAAAAGATTTGTCAATTATGTCAACATATTTAGCAGAATGTAGAATTGCGGAGTTTGTAAAAGAAAAGATTAGAAATAGTCAAAAACTTAATATTGATTATACTAAGTATAAAAATATTGATGATTTTACTATGAGTGATATGCAGTTGAACGCATTGAATGTTTTTTGCGAGAGTAATATTAGTATTTTGGCTGGGAACTCCGGGAGTGGCAAATCGTCCTCTGTAAAAGGACTTGTTTCTCTTATGGAAGATAATAATTTAACTTATACTCTTTTGTCTCCAACTGGTAAAGCTGCAAGAGTTCTTTCTGAAAGCACAGGACGAAAAGCATATACAATTCATAAGCGTTGTTTTTCTGGTGACATTGATACAGATGTTATTATTGTAGACGAGTGTGGTATGGTATCGCTTGATGTGTTCTGTATGTTATTGACTTCAATTTCAAATCCAAATGCAAGAATTGTTCTTGTTGGAGACCCCGCTCAGTTGTCCTCAATCGGTCTATCTAAGATTTTTGATGATTTAATTAAATCAAATATTGTGCCAATGACAATGCTAACAGAAATTTTTAGATATAAGAGCGATGGTTCTCTTTTTGTTGCAACAAACATTCGTCAAGGTAAGAACTTTTTTAATGACAAAGAATTTGTAAAATACGATGAAAGTACATTAGAATACTCCGTAAATGATAATTACAGATTTATTTTAACAGACGATATTCTAAACAGAACTGTTACCGAATATAAAAAATTGTTGCAAAAAGGTATCAAAAAAGAAAACATTTTAGTGTTATCGCCGTTTAATGTTGGTCTTTTTGGCACCTATGCAATTAACAATGAAATTCAAGAAATGGTAAATCCTGCAAAACTAAATGAAAAGATACAGATAAGGAATATAAATAAAACAAAAATTATCTTTAGAACTGGGGATTTAGTTATTAACACAAAAAATGACTATGAAGCAGTTAAAGCAGATAATTATTATCAATGTTCTGAAATTGAAGGCGCATCTGTATCTGATTATAATGACTATGCTACTGTTGTTAATGGGCAGACAGGAATAATTAGAGATGTAGTTGATGATGGACTTATTGTTCAATTTGACGAGGATTTGATTTATGTTGATAAATCAAAGTTAAATCAACTACTCTTAGGTTATACCATTAGTGTTCATAAGTCACAAGGCTCTACAACAGATTATAGCATAAACATTGTATCTAATGCACACAAAAAAATGCTTACAAGAGGTTTACTTTATGTTGCAACTACACGATGCAAAAAAGCACATATTGACATTGGAGATATTAACGCTTTTAAGTATGCACTAACCGTAGATGATAATGACTTAAGACAAACTTGGCTATTAGATTTATTAACAAAAAACGCTTGACATATTACAAATTATATGGTATAATTAAGCTACAAAGTTACGAAAGGATGATTTTAATTAGCAGTAAGAAAAAGAATGTTCGACTTATATTCTGTTCAATAGTGTATTTTATTTGTATTGGTGGTCTTTGTGCTATGGCAATTATGGGAGCAAATGCAAATAAGCAACTTAAAGACAATCTATACAAACAAAAGCAAATTGTAAGTGCGCAAAAAACAGAGATTAACTCTTTGCGAACAAAGAATAATGATTTGGTATATCAAAACAATACTCTAATTGATGAAAATAAAGAGTTGAAAAAGAAAAATGATAGTCTATCCAAATCAAACAAAAGTCTTAAACAACAAATTAAAAAGTTGGACTCACAAAAGCAAGATAATATTACATATAGCGCAAGCTCTAAGTCAAAGGGTACATCTAAGTCAAAAGGTTCATTGTCTGTCCCCGCAAATATGCACTTTAAGTCTTATACAAATTATCATTGTCTAAGTAGAAGTTCTGCTCAATGGAGACTGCAAGAAAAAGCATATACAGACAATAATGGGCTAAGAAAGATTGGTGACGATTATCTTGTTGCGATGGGCAGTTACTACGCCAAAAGCCTTGGAGACAGATTTAGAATTACAACATCTACTGGCAATGTGTTTACTGTAATGATTTGTGATTTTAAGGCAAATGGAGATACAAATTCAACTCATCAATACACAAGCAATGGCTGTATGATTGAATTTTATGTTGACAATAACCTAAACTCTAAAGCCAAACAAATGGGCGATATTTCATATATCAAAGGCTTTAGTGGTAATATTACAAAAGTAGAAAGACTGTAAAGGAGAAAGATATGCGTATTAACACAGATAATATCATCAACTCTAACACAAAACAAAAGGTTAATGTATTTATTTCACAACCTATGCAAAATAAGACCGATGGCGAAATCAAGGCTGCAAGAAATGAAGCAATTAGCCTTGTAAATAGCATTTTTGACAATGCAACAATTTTAGATAGTTATTTTCCAGACTATCCGTATAGCGAGTACAATAATGTCAATAAGAGTCTTTGGTATCTTTCAAAATCTCTTGAAGTGCTTGCACAAGCAGATTATGCAGTTTTCTTGCCCGGATATGAAAACGCTCGTGGATGTTCACTTGAAAAGGAGTGCTGTGATAAATACGGAATAAATACAATTTTATTAAAGGAGTAATTTATGGCGAGTTTGTATGAAATCAATGAAAAACTTGAGTCTGCTATTGAGTTTGGCTGTGACCCTGAAACGGGAGAGTTTATTGATGAAAATGGTCTAAATGACCTTTATATGGAACTCAATGATAAGATTGAAGGTGTTGCACTTTATCAAAAAAACCTTGAAAGTGAAGCAGAGGCGATTGATAAAGAAATTCAGTCGCTAAAAGAGCGTAAAGAAAGAAAGAAAAAAAGAGCAGAAAGTATGAAAAAGTATCTTAGCAGTTATCTACTTGCTAAAGATATGAAAAAATTTGAAACGCCAAAGGTAGCTATTAAGTTTAGAAAGTCTACTGTGGTTGAAATTGTAGATGAAAAAATGTTGCCTGAACAGTTTGTTAATACTGTTGTAAAGACCGAAAGTAAACCCGATAAGAAGGCTATTAAAGACTATCTGAAAAAGCATAGTGATGAAGTTATAGATGGTGCTATGTTAGTCGAGAAGCAAAATATTTCAATCTCATAAGGTGATTTTATGAATAAGTATATTGAATTTTTTAATGACATTGATTTTGGTAATATTCAATATTACAAGAATGTAAAATATCGAATATCTAAAGAAAACGGAACTACTTATATCTTAAATCACGGCAAGGAACCGTTTTTAGTGCCTAAGAAATTTGAGAATAAAGATTATAGAATTGGAGATATTTTAGTTGATTAAGATTGAAAATGTAGATGTGTCAGGTTGGGAAGCTGCAATCAGAGGTATGCGCAATCCGATGAACTCTTGGGAGAAGAGTGATAGTTATTATGGCTGTGGAAGTGGTGAAGATTATACTTATCCGACTTGTGGAGATATTTGTATAGATAAATGCAAATACATTATTGGCGATAATGACTTATCACTTATGAAACGGCTTGCAAATGCTGGAACAGACCATCGTAAGTTTTTGCGTATGATAAATGTTACTATGGATATTACTGCACCTTTATATTGGTGGAAAGAGTTTGACACATATAAAGTAGGTACAGTTGCTAACTCTTGCTCAACGATGCACAAGATTGCGGAGAAAGAATTTACATTAGATGATTTTAGTTGTGAACATTTAATCACACAAGCAAAAGATAAGTTCAAAAATATCGTTGACGATTTGAATGGTTATCGTGACATATTCGTAAATTGGGAAAAGCAAGATGAACTTATCCAACGAGCGTTTGAATATAATAAAAAACAAGCTTGGTGGCAGATGATACAACTTTTGCCGAGTTCTTATAATCAGCGCCGGACTGTTCTTCTGAACTATGAGGTTTTGGCTAATATCTATAAGTCTCGTAAGAATCATAAACTGAACGAGTGGTCTGTTGGGTTTATGGATTGGATTAAGAGCCTACCATATTCTGAACTGATTACTGGAGAGGAGAAAAAAAATAATGTCAAAGGCTTATAAGTGTGATATTTGTGATAGTTTTTATGATAATAACGAAATTCTTGCTGCCGCACAAACAGAGAATCCTTGCAATTATATTAGACTCAATAATTGTATAGTCCAGTTAGTAGAATATAACACTAAGTATGATAGAGATATTTGTCCAAAGTGTACTGAAAGACTGCAACAAACAGTAAATGACATTATAAAAGGAGAAATTAAACAAAATAATATTGATTAAAAGGTGGTGTAAAAAAGTTGAATAAGAAAGAAGCCGCAACGCTTGCTTATAATTTGATTTGCGGGCTTGCCGATATTAACGATAGTGAGTTTGTAGATAATATTATTTCTGCCGTACAAGATGGCGCAGAATATGATATTGAAGATATGTTAATTGAACTTGAGGCTGGTGAATACGATTGATTGTACTGATTGGTGAGAGCGCCAGTGGAAAGTCTACAATAGAAAAAGAACTAATTAAAAACTTCAAATATGAAAAAGTTATAACATTTACAACACGACCAATTAGAGATGGAGAACAAAACGGAAAAGACTATTGGTTTGTGTCTGAAAATGAATTTAACTCATTAAAGAGCAAACAACATTTTTTTGAAACGGCTGAATATAACGGGTGGCAATATGGTTCTCCTATTATTAAAGATCCAAAAGACAAAGTAATTATTGTTACTCCAAAAGGGCTTAGAGCACTACAAAGAACTTATAATAAAAAAGACTTTGTTAGTATATATGTTAAAACGCCACGCAGAGAACGACTTATTAGACTACTCAAGCGTGGAGACGATATAGAGGAGGCGTATCGGCGCAGTTTGTCTGATGTCGGTATGTTTGATGGAATTGAAAAAGAAGTAGATGTTGTTGTAAATAATACAGATAATCACAATATTCACACTCTGTGTTGTAATATTGATTATTATAATAAACACATTAAGGATGGTGATGATTATTGATTGAAAAAATATATCTCGCTGGTGGTATGCAGAACTTAACATTTAAGGAGCAAACCGAATGGCGAGATTATATTAAGCGGTCACTAAAAAATGACTATCTAAAACTGGAAATTGTAGACCCAACAAATTATTATAATTTTGAAACGGTTGCATATGACAGTAATAGAGAAGTCAAAGAATGGGATTTGAACGAAGTTAGAACAAGCGATTTAATTATCGTTTATTTTAATGACCCAAATTCCATTGGAACAGCACAAGAATTACAATGTGCAAATGAACACAATATTCCTGTGATTGGAATATATGAAAATCAAGAGAATCGTGAGCTTGAAATGCTTGGTAAACCGACAATTAAACTTCACCCTTGGTTAGTAGAATCTTGTAATAAGATTTTCGACAACAGAGCAGAATGTGTTGATTATATTAAGAAATTTTACTTAGATGGGAGAAGGTTGGTTTAATGCAAGTAATTAAAAGAGATGCGACAATAGAACCTTTTGATAAATCAAAAATTGTTAAAGCAATCATATCTGCAATGGAAGAAGGTAATGGAACAAAAGAAGATATTGCCAACAAAATAGCAGATGAAATAGAGAAAAAATATAAGGCAGATGATACAGATGAGATAGATATTTCTGATATTGAGTTAGATGTATTTAATAGCCTTATTTCTCATAAACAAAGATTAACTGCAAGAGCATACGAAAGTTATCGCAGTATTAGAGAATTTCAAAGAGATATTGACAACAGTACAGACGGCGAACTACTAACTCTACTGTCAAACAATAATGACTATTGGAAAACAGAAAACTCTAATAAAAATGCCACCCTTGTAACTACACAAAGAGATTATATGGCTGGCATTGTTAGTAAAGATTTAACAGAAAGATTTTTGTTGCCGCCAGATGTAGTACAGGCGCACAAAGAAGGAGTCATCCATTTCCATAAGAAAATTGTGGCTTAATATGGTGACATATTAAGAAAACTCGGTGAACTTATAAATATAAGGTGTGCATTTCCCGATTAGGAATTGTAGTAAATGACAATTAAGAAATGTGCTAACAGGGGAAGATTTATTGAATTTATCCTGTGCTAAGATTTTTAATATGAAATAAAGAAGAAAGTTATATGGAATGTAAAAAATACTATAATTATAATGTTTATGAAGATGGTAGAGTTTTTTCTAATTATAGAAATAAATTTTTGAAAGGAGATATTGTACACGGATATTTACAATATACCATTCAAATAAAAGGAGAAACAAAAAGAATTAAGGCACATAGATTGGTCGCTATATTATTCTTAAATACTCCAAAAAACTATAATGAACTTGTCATAAATCATAAAGACGGAAATAAATTAAATAATCACTTTTCTAATCTTGAATGGTGTACAACATATTACAATAATTATCACGCAAGAATAAATAATCTAAATAACATATCTAAAAGTAATTCTAAAAGATGGGAAAATGAAGAATTTAGAAAAAGAACATCTAAAAATATATCCATAGGATTGATTAAAAGTGGTTGTAATAAAAACGAAAATAATAATAGATTTAGATACGAAATATATGATAAAAATGGGAATAAATTTAATAGAAGTTCATTAAGCAAACATTTGAATTTATCTCAATCATATACAGACGCACTCATTAAAAGATGTGCTAATGGAATTTCAAATCAACATTTCATAGATAACGGAATATATGTAATAGATATTAAAAATAAAGTTAATCGACTATCGAAAGCTGCTAATAATGAGAAAAACATTACAATAGCAAGTGAGTAGAGTACACAATAAGCGAAAATCTTATTGTGGAAGTGCCGAGTATCTATTGTTTGGTAATAGAACTTTAGATAATGATATAGTCAAACATTTATAAAATGTTGGATATTGACTACTTCGCACAATCTGCTCTCCATAACTGCGACTTGATAAATCTTGATGATATGTTGCAAAATGGAACAGTCATAAACGAAGTTAAGATAGAAAAACCGCATAAATTCATAACTGCTTGTACAATCACAACACAAATTATTACAAGCGTTGCCAGTAGTCAATATGGCGGTTGTAGTATAACGCTTACTGCGCTTGCACCTTTTGTAAGAGATAGTTATAATATTTATTATAACAAATATCTCAACAGAGGAATTGAGGAAGAAAAATCAAAAAAATACGCTATGCAAGACCTAAAGAAAGAGATTGAAGATGGCGTACAAACATTTAATTATCAAATCAATTCAATGTCAACAACAAATGGGCAAGCACCTTTTATTACTGTCTTTATGTATCTTGGAGAAACAGATGAATATAAAGATGAACTTGCAATGATTATTGAGGAATTTCTTAATCAACGCATAAAGGGAATGAAAAACAGAAAAGGAATTTATGTCACACAGGCATTTCCTAAACTGATTTATGCGCTTGAGGAAGATAATATTCACGAAGATAGCAAGTATTGGTATTTAACGGAGTTGTCAGCTAAATGTAGCGCAAAACGACTTGTTCCTGATTACATTAGTGAAAAAGTAATGAGAAAACTTAAAGAAGGAAATTGTTTTCCCTCGATGGGTTGCCGGAGCTTCCTTGCTCCGTATAATGATAATGAAAATATTGCAAATGCAAAGAATTACAAGCCCGGATATAAGTTCTATGGAAGGCTAAATAAAGGGGTTGTAACAATCAATCTTCCTGATGTAGCATTATCTGCCGATGGTGATATTGATACATTTTGGAAAATATTTGATAAACGACTTGAATTGTGCAGAAAAGCACTATATTGTAGATACCTTAAACTAAAAGGCACATTATCAGATGTTGCACCTATTCTATGGCAAGATGGTGCATTAGCAAGATTAAAGCCCGGAGAAACTATTGACAAATTACTTGTCGGTGGATATTCAAGTATATCTCTTGGGTATGCTGGACTTTATGAATGTGTAACTTGTTTAACTCATAAGCCTTATTTATCTGAAGAGTCTAAAAATTTAGGCTTACAGATTATGCAACATATGAATGATAAGTGCACAGAATGGGACAAAACAGATAATTTAGGTTATTCTATTTATGGAAGCCCAATCGAATCGACCACATACAAGTTTGCAAAATGTCTTAAAAAGCGTTTTGGTAATGATGTATTTATCAAGATTGACGGTAGAGATAGAAATTATATAACCAACAGTTATCATTATCCTGTATTTGAACCGATTGATGCCTTTGGTAAGTTAAAGTTTGAAAGCGAATTTCAAGCGTTGTCAACAGGTGGTTATTTCTACATACCTTGGATAGCCACCTCAAACTATGTGAACTGTTTGCTTAACAGGTGTGGAATAATCCGCTAACGGTGGACTCATAAGACAATACCGTGCCAAGCCTATATTCATAGGAAGGTGTATCGACTAATTAGTAGGGTTGAGATAAGCACAATCCGAAGCGCATAGGGTGTAAAGCAGAGTTGTCCTGCTACGCTAAGATATAGTCAGAAGGAAAATTAAATGTATAAATGTGATTTTTGTGGAAGAGAAAGTTTTAAGAAAATTAGATATGGTGGGCATACAGTTTGCTCAAAACATATGCACCAAATGAATAAGTATGGAAAAGTATTAGACAATATCCCAAGAACAAATAATGACCTAAATGATTTTGTCATAAAAGGAAATCTTGTTTATTTTAATGTTTATAATCAAAAGAATATTAAAATAGGTGAATTTTTTATTGATAAATGCGATTTAGACAAAGTGAGATGGCATAAGTGGAGAATGAGCAATGGGCATATTGTCACAGGTCAACCAGCTAAGAAGCAACAAAAAGATATTGGACACATTATTTTAGATAGTATTCCAAGTACAAATTCAGTGGTAGACCATAAGGACGGAAATCCTATGAACAACACAAGAAAAAACTTGCGAATTTGTCCTCAAAATAAAAATATATTAAATAAAAAGTATATGAGTAATAATACAAGTGAATTTATTGGAATTGCTTATAGAAAAGACAGAAATGCTTATGACCCCGAAATCAGAATAGAGTATAAAAGATGTCATTTGGGATATGAAAAAGACAAAAGATATGCCGTATATAAAAGATATGTAGCAGAAGAATTATTATTTGGCGAATATATAAACAAAGAAGAGCACAATAAAAAGAAAAAATTTACAGACGATATTCCACAAAACATTAAAGACGAATTGAAAGAAAAAACAATTCAAAAACTAAAATCAAAGAACCTTTGGCAATAAGTTATGTAGAAGTGCCAAATATGCAAAACAATATATCCGCTGTCTTATCCGTAATTAAGTATATTTACGACAATATTATGTACGCAGAACTTAACACAAAAAGCGACTATTGCCAAGTATGCGGATTTGATGGTGAGATACAGATAGTCAAAGATGAGAACACAGGAAAATTGATTTGGAAATGCCCTAAATGCGGTAATACAAATCAAGATAAAATGAATGTGGCTCGGAGGACTTGCGGTTGAAGTAATAGACCGCATTAAATCTCTTAAACTGCGGGAAACCCCTAAAGACAATATAACCAAGCATAAACAGTGATGTTTATGTGGCGAAGGTAATGACTAAGGTATGGTAAAATCATATTGTATTGGGCAATCCGCAACCAAGCTTCTTTTTTATAAGAAGAAGGCTCAACGACTATAATAGAGAATTGTTATAAAAAGTAACAATATGGTATAGTCTACTCCCCTAATAAATATCGGGAAACCGAGGGTACAAAGGATATAGGAACAAACTTCTGGAATGAAGGACGAACACAAGAGATAAAAGAGCGTGTATTACACCTTTAAGAGCCAACAGAACGCTCTATAATCGTGTCTTACTGCTAACTAATGAAATTACATTAAGGAGTAACAAAATGAGATTTAACACTATTGTAAAGGGCGTAGATGAGGCTGGGTTTATTACATTTACGCAGGATGAACTTGATGAAATGCTGAAGGAGTCTTATCAGCGTGGCTACAACGACGGTATTTACCAAAATGTACCCGTTGAGACCGAACCTAATAACACTCGACCGCCTATTGTAAAATGCGTAGACGATAGCGAGTTTATTGCCTAAGATAAGTGAAAATTCATAAAAAGCGAATGAAAAAAGCGAAAAATGGGGTAGGAATTTAATCCTACCCCATAATTTTTTATGCAACGATTATCACTTAACAAACTTTTTATTTTTATCTGCTTCCCAAATACAAAACCAGCCACTTGGGATTTCTGCCCATAGATTACCACTGGAGATTAACTTAGTGGATAATACACTTACTCTTGTACCAGCCTTCAAGAAAGCATTGTCTGTCAATTTCTTACTTGTAGCAAACTGTCTGCCATTTGCAGTCAAATCTTTAACTTTCTTTCGTCCTGTTGCAGCACCAGCACCCTTATAAATGCCTCTTTCATTAGTCAGAGTATAAACCCCCGTCTTAATCTTAGGAGCCTTATGTTTAGGCTTAGGCTTTACATATGACACCAAATAATATGCGGGATTACGGTCAGCAGTAGCCTTACCCATTTGAGTTACATTTATAATACATCCAGTATCTGTTTTCTTTACAATACGCTTAGGACGGCTATACGCATTGTATTTTCCACTATACATCTGCGGGTCAAGAACCTGAATATTCTTTCCTCTCATCCTATAAGCAACAACAAAATGTCCAGCAGTAGAGAATACATTATAAACATTGCCTTGATTTGCGATAGCCATACCGCCTTTTTTCAAGTGAGCAACTAACTTATTCTCATCTGTTGTAGTAGTGAAAGAAAAGCCCTTATTCGCATTACAAAGCTCTGTAAGCAGCTTTTTCACATTAGTACCATAGTTATCCCTACAACCGTGAGAAAGGCTAAATTTAGCCATCTGTGTGACTGTATAAAGTTCTTTTCCTGCAAGGTTATTAAACACCATACAAGACGAACATACACCACATCCGCTTGTCTTAATTGTTTCTTTCTTTTTTGTATTAGGATTATCATATCCTACCGAATTGTAATGTTCTTGATTGTAATAATACATAAATTACGCCTCTTTCCCATTAGCAATATTCTTTTTCATTTCTGTATATGCGTCCTCAATCAACGCTCTAATCTGTTCATCGGTCAAGTCAATCTTATACTTTTTGCACATTTTTTTGACCTGTTCAGTAACATATTCTAATTTCTTTTCGCCGTTGTTGTCACCAAATTGATTTTTAGCAGACACAACGAACTTGTAAACCCAAGTAGCAAGACCAGCAAAATTACTGCCTAAAATAGCATCTTTAACAGTCGGGAATACATACTTACCAAGTAAAAACGCAACGATTGCAATTACTAATTCGATTGCATAGAAAATAATATCATTCATTATCTACATCTCCCTCAGTTGTTTCTTCAGCGCTATCTCCATCTGAATAATTATTATCTAAATAATTATTATTGTCAGTATAATTACCATTTGGCTCACTGAAAGAAAATTTATTATATCTAAACACATTTTCAATAACAGACTTAATCAAATAAGCCCCAACAGTAACCTTAAACACATTACTAAGTTCTTGTGTTAAAGTATCACTAATGGTAATACCGAAAAACGGAACTACCATTGAATAAATCAAAAAGATTAAAAATGCGGCACTTAAAACGATAATAAGTCTTTTTGAAAATTCAACAGACCACAAAATAAAGCCTTGTGATTTGTCCTTAAAATTATTCTTAAAATTATTCATTATACACCTAATATATATCGAATACAATAAAAATCGTTAGCATATCCTATATTATTATTTCCAAAGTTATTATACCATCGAGGCGGAGGAAGTATAGTGCCTTCTCCAAGTCCATATTTAGGATATGTAAAATTTCCATTGTTGTCTACAAGTTTATCATCGTAAATATATACATATCTTAAAGCTGTCCCTTCCCACTCAAATTTATTAGAACCAAATAAATTAAAAGAATAACCGCGACCTTCTCCCATAATTGGAACAATAGTTTTTGGTATATATTCACAAGTAAACCAATAATTCTTTGGTGTATATTTCTTTGCCAAATTAGTATTGTTCGCATTATCAACAGGAGTTTTTGTCATTCTTGAAAATATAATAAGAATACCACTTTGTTGTTGTGATATTTTTTCTTTTAATTTATATTCATTTGTAACCACACCATTACTGTCATTAACTTCATTTCTTTGCCACAATATTTTAGAACCTTTGATAGTATCTCTCAAATCAAACATATCGTCCGATATACTCTTTAGTTCATTGTGCACAATATCTACCTTATTTTGAGTGTCGTGAAACGCAGTATTTATAACCCTATTTTCAACAGGATTTTTACTCGTATCGTTGAGTTTATCATCAACAGTTAAAAATCCACCATATGTACAACGAACAATATCTCCACTGCCCAATTTGTCATCATAATAAATTTTATTATCTTCACCATTATCGGTTTCTATCAATATTTGTTCGTCTTTTTTTTCGATTGCATTTATATTCTCAGCGCTATCTCTTTTTAGCGATATACTCATAATATCACCTCATTAAACACCCAAAATGGCACGAATACAAAATTTTGAATTAGAATATTGTATGCCGTTTGTTCCAGTAACGGGTTTATTTGTCCAATATGAACTATATTGTGTCGCATTTGCACAATCAAACAAATTATATACATTGTCATTTATTTGTTCATCGTTAATATATAAATAATGTAGAGCCGTGCTACTCCAAGAAAATGTATTAGAACCAATCAATAAAAACGAATGACCTGCACCGGGGAATAATTCAACTTCTTTTTTATGCACAAATCGACTGATAAAATGATAATCTTGTGGTTTATAAAATGCAAGGCTTTGTCCCATATTTGGATTGCTCGCTTTGTGATAGTCTATATCTAAATCAGAAAACAAAATAATTATTCCTTGTTTTTGTTCACTTATTTTTTCACTTAAACTATATACTTGTGGCAAATCTTTTGTTCTATTTCTTAATCCTGTTTCACCTGTTCCAGTGGCGTTCGGATAGACAGAATAACCATCGTCATCTGCTACTTTATCTCTTTGCCACAAAATCTTATATTCTCCAAGACTATTCTTTATATCATTTAGTGTATTAGCAACGGCGGTGTTTTTTTCTTGTGTACTGTTTAAGTCTATCGCCATAGACCTTACCCAAGATGACACCTCTTTATTCATCAATGGATTAGTGCTTGTTTCATCAAAACTTGTGTCAACATCGTTCGTGCCAGCAATTCTAATTCTCTCAATCGTTCCATCGGACTTTTTAACATCGGTAAACATTTTATTATTGAGTCCAAGGTCAGTAGTCAATAAAATTTGTCCATCAACTTTATCTGTTGAATTTATTTCATCGAGTGTTCCTCTTTGAAAAATAACATCTGTTTTACTCATTTCACATTACCCCTTTCTTTAATACAATCTCGTAAGAGAAATGCTTTGAGTGTCACTTATTGAAATATTATTTATTAAATATCTTGCAGTAATTTCTTTACCATATTTATTTGGTAGTGTAATCTCAATAACTTCATTGACATCCAACCAATAAACAGGTACACAGTTTATCTGTACTCCATCATAAATTTTACAACGGTTATATAATTCATATTTTGCACAATTATAGCAATCGGCATCGGTGTAAAGATTATCATAATCTCCACCCTCAAGAACTATCGCTAAATCTCCGATTTCATTTATTGAAAATGAACTATTAGAACTCGTTTCGCTTACTTCACCTTGTGACTGTAAATGACCTAAATATTGAAAATATCCATTATCTTTGCCAGTTGTTTCATCTATATCAGCAACATATTTGGCTATATAATATTCACCAACAAACAAATATCCTCTGCCCTTCATTACTTTTTTATCTAATACAACATCTCCGTATTCAATACTAAAAGTATATTCAGGAAACAGACTACTATCAAATGTATCAATTTCTTTATCAACCGTAAATCCAATCAACATACCATCTGTATATTTATTAACACCAGCAATACCAAGTGTTACATTTCTACTTAACGGATTTATAGTAGTTTTTGCAACCCCGTCAGCATAATTAGAGCCAACATTGTGCGTTGTTCCATAAACATAAATATGATTTTTTACATTTTGAAAGTCGTTAGATATACTATAATCAATCAAAACATCTTTCCATAAATCATCGTTTGCAATAATAGACATCTGATTAGAATCATCATAAGGAACATATCCATATCTAAATACGCCATCAACATCAAAATATATCTGCGTATGTGGGTATAATTCTACTAACTGATTTAACAACTCATAAGCCGTTGTTCCTCTTGCAACTCTTATGTCATTTGGAACAGTCAGATTATACATAGAAATATCATATTTTTTAATTCCTGCTTCTTTAAGTGTCGCTATCATAACATCTTTTATATTAGAACCCTGAGGAATAATATAATCAACACCACTATATACGCCACCACGCATTGTAGTAAGTAATGCCATTAAGTCCGAAGCCTGAAATGATAATGTATTTTCATCTGCGCTATATGCTCTACTTGGGTCATTTATAATATAAACTCCCATATTAGTCCATATAATCTCATCATTATGTATTTCTTTGATACCCATATAGATTTGAATATATTTATCAAACCATATCTTATTTCCTTTATCAATATCAAAAGAACTATCTGTGGGAATAAGACTTATACTACAAGTTCTCCGAATATCACTATCTGAACTAATGGAGAATGACGGATTTCCAATAACATTTCCTGTTAATTCTCCAATTTGCTCAAAATTCTTACTTAAAAGAACAATTTTAGAATATAAAAAACGGGAAGTTTGTTTTGATACATTATATTCTGATTGTGTTAAAAACATAAAATACCTCCCATTATAAAATATCTACTAATCCATTATTATACAAATCTCTTTGATTATCCCATTCTCCCTGTTCTGCCCAAGAAAATGAAATGTCAATAATACCATTACCAGTAGATTGATTGTAAGCCATAGAAGGAGAGCCAATAACTTGAATAACCCAAATGTTCCCATTCCAATCTTTCAATATTTTTGACTTTCCATTAACTAAGAAGTTACTATATGATTGAGACAGCTTTGCAATGGTAAACCTGTCAATTTGATGATTTGTATAAAAACCATCATTAAATATAGTGCCACTTACTCCACCTGTAAGATAGTTTATTGTACCATTTTGTATAACAATAGGATATTTCTTTCCTATTGGCTGCAAAGTACCAATAGATACATTTCTTGTGCCAGAATCATAACTAACATTCGCCATAAGCCTCATATGATTATTTTTATCAAAAACAAATACACCATTAAAGTCTGTATGTATGCTTTGAATTAAATAGTCTCCCTCTGAACCATCGTTATATGTTGGAACAAGAGCATATTCAAAATCCCTATTACTTGGAACTAAAAAGTCATTAAAGGAAAAATTAAAATCATCAACAGAATTAACTTCCTTCTTTGCTAAATCTATCCAGTTTATGCCACCTAATTCTCTTCGCTTAAATATAAATCCATTCATAGGAACATCTGTAATCTTACCAACAGAACCAGCATTTATATTAGTATCAAAATTACAATCTGCAATAGTATCTACTTCCCAGTCAGTTGGAACAGCACTATTTACTGTAATTGTCATATCTGAACTTATATTAAAGTGACTAAAGATAGCATTATATAAATAAACTTCATCTATCATATGATTTTGAACAGAAAGTAAATTAGAAACATCTTCTGTCTCTGTAACAAAATCATAATTAGTTATATCTTGGTCTACTGAAGTTGTTTCATAATAAATTGTTGTAGTTCTATCATATTGAACATCACTATTTGCAAAATCAAAAGTATTGTTTTTTGTTTTAGTCGGCACTAACTGCAAGTCTAAATTTGAACCATCTTTTTTAATATAAACCAATACTTCTGACAAATTATTCAAATTATTAACTTTATTTGAACGCTTGTAAACAGTAGTATCTCCACCGAGATATGACAAAGAAAATAAATCTTTAACTTCTGAATTTTCTACAACTCTCTCCCAGCGTACTAAAAAACCATTCTTTTGGTCTACACCAAACGAACATAAAGCATAACTCATACCAGAATTCAAATGACATAATCTTGTGGGGTTTAACCACATTCTCATAACAAAATTTTTATTTTTTATTGAAAATCTCTGTTGTGCTAAATCCCAAATTAAGCATTTGTCCTCAAGGTCTATCGTACTATTCTCAAATGGAATATCTACAATTTTATTGTTTTCTGAATAATTTGGAATATCAGATTGACTTGGATTTCCGTTTGTGTTATTATAAGGCTTGTTTAACGAATAAACCTTACCTTCAATAGAAATAAGTTTACTATCTACTTGTACTACACCTTGTTCGCATAAATTCGTCAAGGTCATTTCGCTATACATAGTTGGTCTTTGATAAGATGTTGTAAATGATACTTTTTCTGCTTCAACAGATAACCCATTTACAGTTACACCACTCGCACCAATAGAATAAGTTGCGCCATCTGTCAATCTTTCAATATTGTACTTTATAAGATAAGACCCATCATCTTGCCTATCACCAGCGTTTACATATACGGTTTCGCTATCTTTTACTAAATCTCCAAAGCTATCATATAAAGAAAATATTACACGATTAAGCGGTTCATCATTTTCTTGTGCATATTTTAATATTGCATTATAAGAAGATGACTTAATTATTTCATTGTTTTTAGGGTCTGTAATTTCAAATGTAGGAGTTGCAAGGCAAAGAATGGGCAAGAAGTCACTATATTCACTTGAATCAGTACGCCCAAAAGTCATAAAACGATAATAGTATGTTTTACCGTTTTCAAGCCCACCATTCTTTACTGCCTCACTGTCAGTAGGGTCATATATGTTATTAAAATCATAATATGGTACAATACTGTCTTTGAAATATTTTAAGTGCGTATTATTTTGTACAGTTTTATTGACAACATCTAAATCGTTCGTGTCCCAAATCTCAAACCAGTTTTGATAAATTTGGTCGCCTCCACTTGTATAAAATTCAAAGATAGCCTCTTTTGTTGCATCTATGGGCGTTCTTGCAATACCTATCGGCTTTGTAATCATATATTTCCCTCCTTTAATTCAAAATTACTATATTAGAAAAATTATTCATAGGTGCTAAAACTCTAACTGGTTCACCTTTGGATAATATATTTGCACTATTTATTACTGGGACTTTTGTATATTTATTACTGCTTATAACAACGCTATATAATCCCGTGTAAGCCCCTGTATCGTCTTTTTCTCTATCAACAATAAACCCAGTATATGTCCTATCACAATTAGCCTCTCTAATGGCTCTATCAACATATACCTTTATCCCAGCCATTAGTTGCTCTCTTGCTTGTTCAAAAAGGTTCAAATAAACACCCCTTTGTAAATATGTACTATAATTAAGACGGAATGAGCCATAAGACCCACCCCGTCACAATTATCATTTATTCTTATAAGATTCTTGCCGCATTTTCATAGCAAAATCTTGTAAGTAATTAACGAACTGTTCACCATTTTGTGTTTCAACATTCAAATTAGAAATGTTAATAATGGTAGACAAGTCACGATTATTATTGTTTAATACGCCATTTCCTGCGCCAAAATTACTCTTTGCAAAAGTATTAAGAATACCCGCCAAAGTATTTGTTGCCGCTGCATTTACAACACCAGAACCTTTAGACAACTGAGCAACAGTTCCAGTATTGTATTTACTACCAATAATCATTTCCTCATAAGGACTTTCACCTACAAGGGCAATTTCATCATTGGCTACATTTGCAACACCACTTGCGTGTTTTTTCTTTGGCTTCTTCTTCTTTGACTTTCTCTTTGGGTTTATTTTATTCAGCCACTTGTCAATTTGTCTTTGAACCCAGCCACCACTAACAGAACCCTCTGAGTTACCAACTTGAGATGATAAATCATTAAGACCACTAATCGCTTTTTCAAAGCGCTTAACTTCTTCTTCGGCATCTTTAATATAATCTTGAATATTTATATATTCATTTTCTACTTTTTGCAGAGCAGGAATAACACTGTGTTTTAATCCTTTTGTACCGAATATTTTATCTGTGTCAAGATATTTTTTAAGAATGGCATTTTCTTCCATTCTTTCATACATTTTAGAAATATCTTCTACTTCTTTTTTCTGCTTTTCAAGTAGAGCGATTTCTTCATTGTTTTTATCAATGATAGACTGCCATTTATTGATAAGTTTATCATTTGCAATGAGCGCTTCATATTTAGCATCCAAAGAGTCTTTTTGCGTTTCAAGTAGTTCTTTTGCTCTTTCAAGTTCGGCAATAGCGTTTTCTTGTGCTTTTGCACGATTATATTCGTCTAACTCTTTTTGGGCTTCATCAACTGCCGCTTGGTCTGTTCCCCAAGTCCATTGACCGTCTTTGAAAACTTTAACCTTAGTAGACTGAGCTTTTCTAAGATTTTCAAGTTTTTCTTGTAACTCAATAGCATCGTCAACTGCATCGTTAGCTTCTTGTTGAGCGGCTATTTCTTTATCAATAGCATCAATCTTTTTATCAAGAGCTTTTTCCTCTTTTTCTTTTGCTTTTTCAAACTTTTCGGTGCGAGCATCTATTTTCTCTTGATACTTGTCATTCTTTTCTTGGAGTTTATCAATTTTCTCCTCAATACGGTCGATAACAATAGAAAATAATTTTTCCATTTCTTCAGCTTGGTCATTCCAAGCGTCAATGTTATCTTTCAGTTTATCCTTTTGATTTTCAAGTTTCTTGGTCTGCCTGTCAATTTCCTTGGAAAGTTCTTTGTTTTTCTGCCTATTCTTTTCTTTTGCATCTGTATTCTTGTTGGTAGCAGAAGTGTTTTTATGAGTGGCTTTTGTGTTAGTTGTAGAAGCAATAGAAATTTTACTAATACCTTGCGCAACACTAAAATATGACTGCACAACCGCTTTTATTTCCTTTGCTTTTGTTTCACCAAGAGCTGAAACATCTATTTCTTTACCTTTTGAGGCGGCAGCTGCTTGCATAACAGCGGTGGTAAATCCAGTAAGGTCTCCAGCGGCAGTCATAGCATATAGACTTGTGCTCTCCATCTCACCATTCATTGCCTTTATTGCACCTTGTGCAAGGTCAGACGCTTCAGATGAGTTCTTTGTCGCAATAGTAACGACATCTTTAGCCGCAGCTGCTTTTAGATTTTCAATGGCATCGTTTTTCATTAACTCAGACATCGTTTGTAATGACTGAGAATTGATATTTATTTGTCCATTAGAATCTATTAAGGCAGATAAATACTTATAATCCAAAGATAACAGTTGTTGCATAGTGTCTGCATTAACTGCACCGTTTTCATTAAGTTCTTTATATGCCTTTGTGGCAAGGTCAAGATTAGAATTTGCTTCAGATAATGTATCAGACAAACTTTTTGCATTTTTTGTTGACTCTTGAACAGTCTTAATCCAATCATAAGCCTGATTTGTGCTCATTTTTTGGCTTTTAGCAAAAGCATTAAATTGTTCTTCTGTAAGACCCAATTCTGCCGCCATTTCAGCAACGGTTTTTGTGGTTTCTTTTTGTGCTGGCTCAGAATCTTTTATAGCATCCCTTGCCTGTTCTACAATGTCTTTATATTGAGAAAGTTTTTCTGGTGCAGCATCATAAGCCGCAACCATAGCTTTCATAACTTCAAGGTCTTGTTCTTTTTGTTGTGTTAATTGTCCGATAATAAGACCAGTAGCATCAGCTTGTTTACTAAATTTAGCCTGTTGAGAAGCAGAGTATTCTTCTGATTTGGCAGAAGAATTAAGTTCATCTTGATATGCCTTTAGCTTCTGAATCATCTCATCTATACTACCAGCACTAAACTTTAATACATCTTCAGATGAACGACCAATTCCTGCTTGACCCAAAGATGTTCCAGCATCCTTTGCAAATGCGCCAAGAGAAGCCCAACCAACGCCGCCATAAGTATTTTGGTCTGAGTAATTTCTATTAACGGCAGACTTAAATTCTCCAACATTACTTCTAAAAGTATCTTCTGCTTTACCAGCCGCAACGCTATCGAGTATTTGTTTATATTTAGTTAAAGATTCGCTTGTTTTTTCGACTTCGCCTCTATACTCTCCCCATATTTCAGGGTTGTTTTTAATAATAGAGTTGAACTCTTCTTGAGTTAAAGAGGTTTTATTTAATTGTTGTTCTAAGTCTTTATATTTATCGGCGGTTTCGGTATATGTTTGTAAGTTACTAATTTGTTGTTGTTGTGCTTGCTCTTGCGCCTGTTGTGCTTTATTGCTCGCCATAACAATCAAACTAATAACAGTTGTTATAATACCTATTCCAGCCGTTAATGTATCTAATGATAATTTTAACCCGGATGTGGCTACTGTTGCCGTCTCCTCTGCCGCAGCCACTGCTAAAACATTACCTTTATATCCCGCTAAATGAGAAACAACGGAAGGAAGTGATTTTAACAGATTTTGCGCCAAAATTGTTGCTAATTGTTTTAACGGTTGTATCATCGTTGTTATCATAGATGATACTTTTTGTGCTTTAATAGTTATTAAAACACCAACAATCGCACCTAAAACTGCCTGTAAATTATTACCATAATCTATAAACTTCAATATGGAATTAGCGCTATCAAGCATTTTCTTAGCAAAATCTGATATGCCACCATCGCCAAGAATAATATTCTCATAAGTTGCTTTCAGATTTGTAATTTTAGCCTGTAAAGACTCCATATATGCAGCGTTTTCCCGAGTGGCAGACCCAGAACTATTTAACGCCGTATTATTTGCATCAATAGCAGTGCTGAAATTTTGCATAACGGCTGATAAAATCTTGTACTGGTTGACTCCCGCCAATGTTTTACCAAGAGCAGTTTGTTCAGCAGAAGTCATTTCATCCCATTTAGGTTTAAGTTCTGCAAGAACATCATAGGTAGATTTTAATTCGCCACTACTGTCTTTTACGGTTATCCCATATTTCCCAAGTGCTTCATCTGCCGTTGAAATACGAGAAGCAATAGTATTTAAGCCACGGGCAACCTGTTGTGATTTTCCGTGGAAGATTTCTGTTCCCGCAGTTACGAGACCGATTGTCTCTTCAAAACTATTTCCATATGTATTTAATGCAGCACCAGCGGCTGTCAAACCTTGACCAATATCACCAGATGAAACAGCAAAATTATTGGAGACCTCATTGATAGCATCAATAATATGCGTACTATCTTGCGCTTGTATATTAAACGCTTTCATCTGTGAAGTTAAAACCGCAGAAGCATCAGAGGCGCTTAGCTCCTCGTCTGCAATGTTTTGGTATAACAATTTTTTATATTAAACTAAAAACAATGACTATTCTTATTGATGCTAAAATAATTGACTTAATATTATTTTTTCAAATTTTTTATCCTTCTTGAATTCTTTATATGATACTCTAATCAATTTGATATTATTTTGTAAACAATAATTTGTTTTTATTTTATCTAAAGCAACTCTTTTTGCAAAAGATTTTTCAACACCATCTTTTCCATAAAAACTATAAAAATGATTTTTATTTTCTTCAAAATGTTGTTCGCCATCAACTTCTATACAACAATTATGTTCAGGCAAATAAAAATCAAATGGCAATGGGAGAATATTTCTACAATCATTAAATCTATATTCTCTTTCAAACTTTATATGATTGTTTTTTAGAAATTCAGCAACAAGTTCCTCATATCTCGACAATGTTTTTCTACAAGTCGGACATTCACTAAGACCATAATATTTCCAAGTGTTAAATTTACACCAATATTGTTCTCCGCATTTACATTTACACAAAATATCGGGCTGATTAAAAGTGCCAATTTTCAAATCTATAATAGCACAATTATAATTATGTAATTTTGCATATAAATTTGCATTATATATAAAATTATCCATATTACAAGAAACAGAAAAAATTTGTGCATTATTTTTAGGAGCGTTAGCCAAATTCATATATACCCTATATCCATTTTTGTCATAACATAAAATATTTGTACGATTATTTTTATATGTATATTCAATAATTTTATATCCATATTTTTCAAATCGTTTTCTAACTTCTTTTTCAGTTAAAATTTTATGATTTTGACTAAAATTATCAAGAGATTTTCTTTTAGTTTCTTCTCTTGTTGTCAATACCGCATCTTCAACCGTATATCCTCTTCTAAGTCTACTGTCAAGCGTTTTATAAGATATATTGTATTTACGAGCTAAATCTGCTTTTGATTTATATTTTATCCCAAAACAAAATATTTCTGTTTTCATTCTTTATTCTTTCTGTCATTGTTTTTTTTCTTATATTTTCATATAAGTTTAGACTATATCTTCACCTAAAAAGGCACAGGGCACTTCCACTATAAAAATAGTGTACTCTACTCACTTCGTCCATTTTCTATGGCTTATTCTAATTATATATTATATCATAATTAGTTACATTTGTCAAGAAAAATCTTGATTGTTTTCGATAGTCGTTGAAGGTTTCCTATTATCTCAAATAAGACTTCCCTGCTGATTGTCCAATTTGTACATTTTTCAAACATTCACACTTATAATTTCTTATTATGTTGTAGTATGTACAACTCTAAGGATTTTCCAGCAATTCACCCTGTTTTTTGCGACCTTATACCATTAAGCCGCCGTTTTAGCAAGCGTTGCCGCATCTTCATCGGAATAACCGCCCTTCTTAAATTCCGTAGAGGCTTCTGTCATTTCAGTTCTTGTACGAGCAACAGTTGTACCCATTTCACCCAACTTTTGAGTGTATGAGTCTAAACTATCGCCACTTAAATCACTAACTTTCTTGAATTCTGTAACAGTGTCATCAAATTCTTTAACCGTTGTTACCGCACTCTGCACTCCGTTAGTAAAAAGTGAGATTGCCGATGTGCTCAAGCCAAATTCTGCGACCTTTTTCGTTGTTTCAACAAACTGTGAACCAAGGCTTTTTACATTGCTTATAAGACCACCAACAGCCGCCGTAGACTGCTTTGTATCAATCTTTGGCATTGACTTAGAGGCTTTTGATGTAACCTTATTTAATTGCTCTTGTACGCTTTTTGTATCAAGTTTGACTTTCGCATTTATGTAAAATTCAGCCAATTATCAACCACCTACCTTTGATTTTCTACCAAAAGTATTTTTTGGTTTTATCTGTGAATACGCAATATTTATAGCATCAGCAGTATCATCTTGATTTTTCTTACTACATTTGCTAACCCATTTTAAGTCAAGCCCAAAATGTTTATTTGCATACTCAACACTTGATTGCTTCATTTTTTCTCTTTCCATTCCATCTCTGCTCCCATCAAACAAACCCAAATCTGTTCGCCATTTAGTAACAGGGACGAAAATAACCTCCGCATTAAGAGCAGAGGTTATCCCTAAAATAATACCCTGTAAACAGGATAATATCTTTAATGTTTGTGGATTTTTCAATATCAACGGTACATCTTCAACATAAAATTTATCAATCTTATGCTTTGAAATATATTCCTTTAATCTATCTCCCATCCACAATACTTTATCACGCCAGTCAGTTTTAGTATCGGGTATTTCCCATACTCCATAATCGACCAGCTCACCATCCTTAAAAAGCCCATATCCACTTTTCTTGGAACTCATATCTAATCCACATACTACCATACAAAATTTGCCCCTTGTATGTTCGTGATAACGCCTTTTATGCCCAACTTAGCACATTCCTCGTGAAATATTGTATAGAAATTTCTATTCATCCATAACTTAAAATTCGTCCAATATGGTCTTGCGGGCGCATATCCAAAATGATAACCAACACCAGTTTCAATTATTTGCGCCAATGTTTTTCGGTCAGGATAATGCACACCAATACCACTAAGACTTTCTCCTCCGTTTGCAGAAAATCTATAAATCGTCATTTTAGACAAATTTTGGTCGATTGTGCCCATTATTTCATTCTTTGATGTTTTCAGTCTGCGCTTAACAAAAGACTCCTCAAATTGATATGTTCGCAGTCCTGCTTCAGCCCATCCACCATAATAAGCATTATAGACATCTCGTTCAATAATATCTTGCAACTCAATCAAACACCTATCAAGCGTTCTGCTGAGCGCTTTTTTAAGTCGGGTCATTAAGACTTTTTCTAATTGTTCTTCTGATTTAATTTGCATTTTGCTTTAATATTGTTTCCATTTGTGCCATAAAGTCTTTAGAATTCAGCTTATTACCAAATTCATCAATCTTATCGCTAATATGATTAAAGAAATCGCTAAATGCTTTGGCAAGACTCAAATCCTGTGCAATACAGTTTTCAAGTACATCTACATTTTTAATCTGCCAATAGGTTTCAGCAGTAAAGCCCTTTTCGGCTAATTCATTATAAATGTCACAATCTGCCTTATCACCAAAATCTTCATCTACACAATATTTAGCAACCAATACAACCTTAATAATTTCTCTCTCATATGAGTATAATTTAGGGTCTGCACATTGATTTGTAATATTGCCAATTTCCTCAATTTTCAAATAATCTTTCTTTAATTTAATGTTCATAATTTTCTCCTTAATGAACTATGTACTACAACCGCCCATATTTCAGAGCGGTTGTCAAATATATTATCAACTTAATTATGTTAAAATTAAATATTTTATGTTAAAATCTAAATGTTTAGATAAAATTACAACTAATTTTAAGCACTAACAGTTAAGTTCTTTGAATAGTGTAAGCACTCTCTTACATTATTCTTAAACTTCAACCGTTTGAGGAATGTCCTTAATAGTGTAGTGTTTAATGACTTTAGTTTCAGTATCTTCGTAAGTCACTTCAACATACTGTACTTCTGGGTCATAATCTGGAACATTGTCATCTTCATAATCCTTAAATCCAAGATAAGTCTTTAGTAGACTCTCTTCTGGATTAGCAATTACTACTTTCTTAGGTTCCACCACTAACTGACCATCAACTAACTTTGCTAACATAATTAAACTTCAGCTCCTGTAATAAATTCTCCTGATGTAGAGGAGTTATATGATGTTGTCTTTCTAATTCTACTCACGAAATCGTCCACCCTTTATTCTCAATCGTTGACTTCTGTTCGTCTGTTAATTTAGCTTTGACTGTTTCGTGAAGAGTCAAAGTGCAAGTCGTTGTTACTGTTGCCAGACCATCTATGATGGATTGAACAGACTCGTTTGACAATAAAGATGATTGTGCAAGCTTGATACTTTCACTTAATGTGTTAGGTACGAACCGTATTTCAGTCAGCTTTGGAATAAAGGCGAATGCCTCTACATATTTATACATCTTGGTTCCATCAAAAGGTGTCCCAGTGAATGCTGTTAATGAATTTTCCTCGTGAAACATACCAGCCGCATATACTTTATTTGCTGGCTGTCCAATTATCTTAATTGTCTTTGCAGAAGATTGTTGAAACATCATATCACAATATGCAAGATTTTCTGCCATTGAAAAATCAAGAGTAAAGTCCGTAAGTTGATGTGCACTACGAAACATATTTGTTGTTCTTGTCGCATATCTTGGAACCTTAAAATACTAGTCTGAATCCACTTTTTCCGTAGCATATAGTATCATTCTTCTTCTGTCCATCAAAATGCACCAACTCTCGCAATAATTCTTTTATTACCTGAACTATCAATTCCTAAATACTTTATATCAACTTCGTATGAAGTATTCTTAGCTGGAACAAGCGCATTACTACTGTCACAGTCATCACCAGTAAACTTTATTGAACCAGCAGTATATGACAAAGTAGTAGCAGTATCTCCACTTTCAAATATTATTCTTGAGTTATAGTCATCAGGTATTGTCTCAGGTAATGACAGATTAAGTGAAGCCATAACTTTACATCTATACTCAGTATGAGTATTCAATACAACTGATGTGCTTTCATTCTCTTGAAATTTATCTCCAAAAAAATCTGCCAAGTCCATAGCCTTAAACACATTCTTCACACCAGTAGCAGTTTGTTCGTCTGGTGCAGAAATAACAGGAACTTTACCTCTAAGACTTTCATCTGTAATACAAGTATTCATTATTTCGCCAAGTTGATTAGCAGCAGAATAAGAATAACTTAATGCTGTGTTAATTAAATCAGCACCCATAGATACCAAAGCAGCACTTGGATTGTTTTCAGCATCTACAAAGAAAATTGAATAAGGATAACCAAGTCCTTCAGTGTTATAGATATTTACAAGTTTCTGTGTTTGATAACCTGTTTCTGGACTACCAGTCTGCTTACTTGTGACTGTAATTTGTGAACCCTTTTCAACATCAATATTCTCATCTACATTTGTCTGCGGGAACAGTGTGCTGATTTGTGATTTAATGTCTATACCCTTCAGGTTGACAGACAATTTATCTGTATTGACATAATAGACTCCAGCGTTCAACTTTGCTAACTTTTCTGTTGTTGTATAGTTAGTATAGTTGTTATCAGTAATTGATGTAGTAGTTGCACCAGCTTCTCCTAATTTGAATAGTGGCATAGAGCCACTACCTTGATAAGAATTAGCTGTTACAATAGGTTGACCTTCGCTGAATTTCTCTACATTTGAGAATATACCATAAAGAATTGCATCATAATATGTGTATGAACTTTCAATTCCGTCTTTTGCTAAACATAAAGAAGATACAGTATCTTCTCCATTCAATACACCAAATGCAAACGACATTGCACCATTGCCACCGCTACCTCCTGACGCATATTTAATTATATAATCTATACTTCTTGGACATACAATAGTAACAACATCATCTTGAACTGACAAAGTAGAACCTTTAGGTATTGTGAACTCCCATCTATTTGCCGAAGGCATTTCTTCGCTACCAGACATAGAAAGTAGTACATACTCATAAAGATTCATAGTATGTTCAGCACTAAAGTCCACATCCTCTTTTAGTAAATACAAACCATTATCTACATTTTGTTTTGGTGAAGATGATTCTGCATCATAACTAAACATAGTATCAATAGATGCAAATTTTGTATCAGCTTTACCTATTAAGGTGTATGGAGTATTTTTTAACTTTGTAAAATCATCTGTGCCCAATTCATCTTTATGCTCCAATAAATATTTTGCAATATCTTGTGGAATAATCTCATTTATTTTATTACTACTATATGTTGTTGTTGCGCTTGCAACACTATCATCAATTTGACTCGGAGTTGGAATTTTTACCCATTGTCCATTCTGTTTGAATTTAATACTCAAATCATTAAACTCCTTCCATATCACTTGGGTCTATCCATAATATTTGGTTTTTATCTGGAGGTTCTGTTCCAATATAGACCTGTTCGCTCATATCAATAGCTTCGTCCGTTCTAATTTCCATTTCTTTCTTTGCGGTTTTAATATCTTTTGAAACATCTGTCTTTAATGCGTAAGCAGATAAATCAATATTAAAGCCTAATTCAACCCATTTCGACCCATTATATACATATTCTTTATCATCAACTTGGTAAACATCACCATTTTGCATACCTGTTAGTTTTTGACCGTCTATAATAATATCTGTTCCGTCAAAACTATCTGCCGTGCCCTTAAAATGAAATGCACCAGATACCAAATTGTTTATTTCATCTTTATTATAATAATTGTTGTCTAAATTATTTTTAATCTCCGCAGTCTTTGCAGCTAAATTTTCATCTACAACTTTAATGTCTGCAATATCGGAAGTATTCTTAGTGACAGATTTTTCCACATTTTCTAAGTGCTTATTTATATCACTAATATTCTCAGATAACTCTTGTTTATTATCATTAACATAATCATAAACCGCTTGTGTTGCAGCGACACCAATAGCTCCATCTATAATCCTTGGGTCTATTTTTAACTCATTATCCGCTTCGTCTATATCAATCCATAAAATTTCCATATCTTGTGGCTCATCATCGCCAATATGGATTTCTTTATTACCGGTATCAACAATAACGCTTGAAAGCATTTTATCTCCGCTTTTTAATGATAAAATATTTTGCGAATATTGTAAATTGTCACCTTTATTACTTAACAGGTTTATGATTTGATTATAAATAGGGATAGTAGGCTCTGGCGGCGTTGTATCTCCGCTTTTGTCACTCTCCTCTATAATAATCGGCTTTTTATCTTTTGTCCAAATTTCTGTATCACCTGAAATACCTTGTACGGCAACAATAAAAAGACCTTTTCTTTTTATTACTTCCCAAGGAATTTCACAAAATGTATCTCCATCCCCAAGAATAACAGGGATTACAACATCCTCATCGTCCACATTACTACTTTTATTCTTAAACCAAATTGTCTTTGAAAATCCATCCCAACTTTCATCAAATTTGAATTTTGCAATGTGGTATTGAACAGAGTCGGTCAATATAATTTTTCTCGCATTATTACAAGAAATATCTAATTTATTCACGCTAAATGAATATATCAAAGAAGTTACCTCCCTGTTTAATTTATTATGTACATAGGGGCATAAAACCCCTATTAAGATAGTTTTTGAACTAACTCAACTATAATAGCGACAAGACCGCCGCCACCAACAATATAACCACCATATTTTGTTAAAAAGGATTTTATAGAAGATGTTTGTGTTTCGGCAATATCAATCTTAGATTTATTATCTACTCTTTGGATTTCATTGTCAACATCATCAAACCTACTCTCTACATTATCAACCTTTGTTTCAACACTATTTACTTTTGTTTCAACACTATTGACCTTAGAGTCCACAGTATTTAATTTTTCACTTAGCTTTGAAATAACTTCCGTCTGTTTTAACGATGTTTCATTCTGCGACTTAATGCTCTGTGCTAATTCAACCATAGCACTTTTCATTGAATCCATAGTTGATGCAAGCCTTTTGTTTGTATCGGTCGCTTGTTTCACAAGTAAATTATTAGTGTTTAATTCAATTTTAACATTATTGATTTCTTGGTTAATTTCCTTAATATCATCATATTCAATGTGGTCTATACGCTTATTTGTATCTACCATATCTTTATCAAGTCTATTTAGTTCAACTCTAATGTTGTCATCAATCATTTCCATTTGAAGTTACCCCTTATAGAAAATCATCCTTATTAAGAAAGAGTGTTATATCGCAAAGGATAATACTCCACAAAATGCAAGATGTATATAAATATAATTTAAGATATAAAAATAAAAGCACAAAAAATAAGGATATGACTATCCATTTAATCATACCCTTTCTATACCATTCCTTATCATAAGGAATATCATATTTCTTTGTATTTATATTTAATCTCTTAAAAACGATTGAAAAAGGTTTATTGTTATACCATCTATCTTTTAGTGGAACATCTATAATTTGACTGTCAAATGGCGCTTTTATATATAAATCTTTTATTGCAAAAAGACATAACACTATTGAAACCCATAGCATATTCAAGCAATTTTGTGCAACATATCCACAAAGAATAATTAGAATACTTGAAATTGTTATACACTTTCCGTTTGTTGTACAATGAAAACCGCCACAGTATTTTCTAATAATATTAAATACAAATGCGCTAATTATGACGAATGGTAAAACTCTAAAAATAAACCCCAAAACAATTATCGGTGCATAAGCACAGATAAGATAAATACAACAGGTAATATAATATGCCAAATCGTGATTCCCTGTCTTATCAATGATAAAATCTTGTATCTTTTCTAACAACATATCACGCTCCTATTATATTTATTATGTACCTTGGTTCTTTATAAGGAAAAGAACCAATAAGAAAACCGTTTGGAAGTGCAATTACTTGCGCACTACGCCAGAACCAATAACAATCTTCATTTTTTATTCTCCGTTATCTTTTTATAAATAAATATAGAGCAAATCTCTATAATTCTAAGTGGAATAATCAATAGAAATATTTTTAATTTTTCATCTCGATTTACACCTATTGCATCAAACCTAATAGTTGTTTCAAATATAAAATTATACGCTGTCTCAAAAATAAAGAAAAATAATACTCCAAGCGCAGAATACCCAAATGAATATTTAACCTTATTTTTATTTAGAATTAAAAACAAAGCGTTATTTATAATTATTACAATTTGATATGCCAACGGTGGCAAAACACAACTTAAAACACAGTTTATGAACGCCATAATAGGCACTTGCCACCACTTAATTCTATTTAACTTTCCAATATTTATGAAAAACAGGTTAAAAATAATTCCTTCGATTAAACTAAATAAAACATAATCCATTAGCATAGATTTCATATTATTCATCCTTTCTAAGCACTATTATACCATAAAAGGTGTTAAATGTCAAGAACTATTTTATGTACTATTGCAAATTACTGTTTTTTGCAATCCATTTGATGACTTGATACCAGCCACCACTCTTTATTGTCTTAGCAACCGACATATAATTTTTTGTATCTTTATACCCGTTACTTCTATTTCTTCTTCGCTTTATGACAAAATTTTCTTTTTCTCCATCTAATACAACCAAGTATTCATAAAAACCATTTGTAAAAGTTATATCAACCTCACCATAACAATTATATCTTGCAGTAGGTTCTTTTATATTAAATTTTTGACATAGTTTTAATATCAAGTCCTCTTGGTTATCGTAACTATAAAATGAGAGCCAAGACTGTGCCAAGTATTATCACTTCCTATCTAAATCTAATATACATTCTAAATTATTATTTATTTCAGCCATTTCGTCATAATGATGCTTTGTGCTAACATTTCTAAAATCGCTTATCATATCTGCCATTTCTGATAATTTATTTTCCATTTTATTTAACCGCATAGTGTTTACTATTGATGAAATAATAATTGAAATAAATATCACAACGGTTAATACCCACCATATAAAGTCAGTTATTGTCATTGTATGATAGAATTTTAGAGTATAATAAAACAAAGCAATCACACTAATAATACTCATAACTAAGACAAATATATTGCGTTTCAAAATTACGCCTCCTTTCTTTGGTATCAATCTTTCTATATTATACCACAAAAGGAGTCAAATGTCAAGTAGAAAATGGATAATCATAAGGCACCTCTTTCTCTAAAGACATATTTTTTAGTACCCTTAATGCGCTCGACATTTCTAAAATCTCGCTCATACACATATCTTCACATTTTCTGTTTTCTAACTCTCCGATTACGCAATCGACCAGCTTTTCAATTCGTTCAGTATAATTATCCATTCTCTATATGCCACCTTTATTATAAATTTACAAAATTGTATCTTAAAATTTTAACAATTCTACTTAAATCATCTTGAGTTAATTCTCCAAGCAACCGTTCTATTCTTTTTTTACTAATATCTCTAATACATTCACATAAAACAGTATTCTTTTTTCTTGCAAAAAAATCATAGTTTTCTTTTTGCAACTCATAATGATTTATCATATCTTTCTTGGTTGTACTTGATGTAATAGGTATTATAATGACATTATTTCTGTTCTTGTTAAGCATTTCGGCAGAAATAATTACACAAGGTCTAACGCCCTTTTCTTCACTACCAACATTGTTTTCACCAAGATTAACCATATAAATTTCGCCCTGTTTTATGTTTCGTTTCATTTCTTTTTATTAGTATTAGTTGCTTTCTTTTTAATCTGAAAAGGCTTTAATGAAATATCATATCCATCAATGCCATCTCTAACATATATATAATCAGGAACATATGTAAATGTATTCTTTACCTTAATTGTTCCATTGCCATAATCTATATATAAAAAACCCTTGCGCTCAAACAAGACCCTGTTAGAACCGCTTGGGATATTTTTTTCTTCTTTCACGCTACATTGCTCCCATCTATCATTAAGAATGAATTTGTTTTGCAATCGGCAAAATTTACTATAATCACAAATTCTATCCGTTCTTTTGCAAAATAAATATTCTCTACCCTTAAAATCTCTCCATTCAGCAAAAGTACACATAGAACCACCTTCTAAATCTTTTAGGGGTAAGAGAAATTCCTACCCCTAAAAATATATGTAAAAGGGCAAGATACAATGCACCTTGCCCTTGATAACAAAAATGCCTTACTTAATGGAACATTTGATAAACTTCTTTAACCTTAGATTTTGCCATCGAACATTCGTCCATATTGTCACTACATATTTCTGCAAGTTCTCTATAAACATCATTCAAATTATTCAAAAAGTGCCCAAGTTCATCGTGAGCCATTTGTAAATCATCGTCTTGTTTAGTTTTCTTGTATAATTCTTTATATTCACGATAAGAAGTAAACTCATCCCAAGCGTTCATTAAATAGTTATCTATTTCAGTAGAACCATCTAAATCGTCTGGAATTTTGCATTTATCTTTAGAATAATATTCCCCATCAATAACCTCTTTCAGCCGTTTTTCGGTTTTCATAAGTTCTTTTAGGTATTCCAAAAACGCACTATTTACATTGTTATCGTCCATCATTTTATATTCTTCTTGAATATTATCAAGAAATTTTTGCGCCACAGATTTATCCAACATTATCACCGCCTATTTCTTCAATAATTTTATCAATTTTCATATCTTGCTCATCTAAATGCGAATGTATATCATCGAGAATTATTTTCATATCGTCAACTAAAAAATCTTTAGTAATAACCTTATCATAAGTTAATAGATTAACAATAGTAGAAAATACCGATAATATATCAAGAGCAGATATTTCTCCATTGATATTAGAGTTATTGTTCATTTTAACTCAATTTTGTAACAGTGATATTTGCGTTAGTAAATGTTGCAGGAGTACCATCGTTTTGTATAGTAATACTCACAGGAACATTATCTGTAATAGCGCAACAATTAGGATTTACTCTAATCATAAAAGGTGTTTGAGCCAAATTCATAATTACAGTATCAGCAGTAGCACTTTGAGAAGCCTCAAAACCATTTACTTCTGTGCCATTGGCATACAAGTGCATAGTAACCGTGCCACCAGCAGTAGCAACTGTGGTTGCAGTACCAGTAAATCCAATTAAATATTTTCCAGCCCTTTTTAGCGTAATAGTAGAAGAACCATTGCTATAAGATATAACACAAGGATTTGAATTTTCCGAAGTGTTATAAACGACTGGACTGTTTGTATTAACGGTTTGAGAAACCGTAGAAACTGCCGTCAATGCCATTCAATCAAGTCCTTTCAGAAAGAGGTGAGTATTTCTACCCACCTCGTTATATTCACTTATTCAGCTAATTATTACGCAACTGTTCCACCACAACCGCAACCTACATTAACGCCATTACATCCAACGGGTGTGGTATAAGGACTACAAGTAATATAGGCGGGTTCAGGGAACGGTCTAATAGTAGAAATCAAATTAGCCGTCTGAGCCTGTTGACTTAATTGGAAGTTTGCGGTCAGCAAATCTCTATCTCTATCTTCTAATTTATCACGAAGCGCTTGCATAGTATTGGAGTTAATCAATGCACGAGTAGCTTCGCCCTCTGCGTGAATAGCAGTGGTAATATCACAGGTGTTCTTTGCATTTTCATAACGAACTGCATCAATGTTGCGGTTCGTAGTGCAACAGCAGTTTTGCATCTGGTAGCCAAGTTCTGTAATGCCACCAGAAACACCATTGAAGCCATTGAGCATCGAGGTGTTCATAGCATAAAAACCATCACACAGACCGTTATTGATGCCATCGAGTTTGTTTATAATTTGGTTGGTGTCAAACCCTCTCTGAATATCAGCCTGAGTAGCATAAGTTGCAGCAGCACCATTGCCACCCCAGAAGCCACCATTACCGAACAACAAAATAAATACAATAATCAGCGCAAGAATACCACCAGCGCCACCACTGAGAAAACCATTATCATCATTATTCTTAGTCAGAGCGAGAGCATCACCAATGCTTAAACCGTTATCCATACCCATAATAAAATCTCCTTAAATAAAATATATTATATATTAAATTTAAGAGTTGCGCACCCTCTTAAACAATATATTTATCGTAAATAGAGTGCGACTTGAGATTTTACTATATATAAGTTACTTAAAAACATTAGTCGCACCCCCTTGTAGCACAACTAATGTTTTGATTGTATTAACCAAAATCATAGCATTTTGATTGATTGTTTAGGTACAACCAATGTTTCTAAAGCCACCTTTCATTATCTAAAAAGCCTATTAAATAGGCTTGAAATATCATTTCCAGCAATATTCATTATTTGTTGAGCCTGTTCTGTTGCTTGTTGAATTTGCTCATCTGAATACTTGCCACTACTTTTAATTTGTTGCAAAAGATAATCTCCGTTTAGACCTTTTCCTTTTGCAACATTAAGAAATTTTGCAAAATTATTTAGATTTAATCCATTTCCATTTTGCATTTGTGAATTGCTTGTAGAACTCCAAGGATTAAAAGTTTTCATCACTTTGCCTCCTTGTTTGAGGGCTTGGTAGACTTATTTCCACTCATATTTTTAATATAATTGTTTTGATTTGCAACTATATCTTTTAATTGAGCCACCTCGTTATTAAGTTCTGCAAACTTATCCATTGTTACAAAGTTTACACTATTCTGTTCGTTAGACTGTTCAAAATTAAACTCCTCAAGTTTATAAGCATTAAAACTCGGTTGTCCAGTCATAGATACCGCTTTTACATAAACTTCTGGTTTACTTGAATGTCTAAACCATCTAATTTGACCGTTTTGAACAATAGAATTTTTAGCCTCGTCTATGTTTGAAACAATAATAAAATCAGCATTTGTATCACTTTTAGGCTGCTGGTTTTGTTGTGCGTTTAACATATTCATATATCTATTATATTGGTTATCATTTATATTCATAAAACTATTAGTATTTGGTTGCCCAAAACTATAAGTAGGAAAACCATAACCACTCATTTCTATAAGCCACCTTTCACTATGTAACTTCACGCAGCCGTCTTATGACAACTGCGTGAATAATATATTTAATTCTTATGCAGAAACACTTACTACGCAAGAAGCAGTCAAGGAAGTTTTATCCTTAACTACAATTTCAATGGTTGTAACGCCGTTAGTAGAACTTGCAGTCACAACACCATTGGCATCTACACTTGCAGAAGTTCCAGTTTTTGTGAATGTAAGTTTAGTATTATCAACCAAAGACGGCTGAGTACCATCGGAATACATCTTATATACCTCAATGGTTTTCTTTTCTCCGTAACCTAATTCAATGTTGCTACCAGAAACAACAATAGCGGAAACATTAGCAAACTCATCTTGACCGAAGATATGCTCAGTAATTACAGCGTAATAACCGTGGTCGGAGCAACCAATGTTACCGGTAAATGTAGCCAGTGCAGAACCAGAGATAGATACACTCGCAATACCACTTGCAGACAAAGACAAGTCCTGAGAACCCTCAAGCTGGAAATTGGGAATGTCAACAATAATACTACCAATACGAGAAGCAGAACCCTCGATGGATTCACCAGTAGAACCACTCTTAAACAACGGAATAGTCATTACTGCGTGTACAATAGACGGTACATAATCAGCAGAAACAACAAATCTACGAGCAGTAGAGTCAGAAATAACATACTTAATACAAAGCGTCTCGCCAACTCTCAGACCATCAATGGTAGCGGTCTTTGCGCTTGCGTTAAAATCAAACTTCTTATAAGCGTCATCTGCTTCGGTAGATGCTTTATACCAACCAATTACGCCACTTTCTGCCGTAAACGCTTTGGGCGTTTGAGATACTTCCAGTTGATTTTCGGTCTGGACAGTAAACTGCTCGGTAGTAAACACATCAGAACCAGCAGTAATAGCACCACCGCAGTTCAAAGCAAGGTAGTTCAAATCCCATACTTGGTCGGTCAATTCCAGACCAAAGGACGAATCGTGATAATACTTTCCGAGCAAAATGTTGCATTATAAAATAACTTCTCGGAAAAACAAAGTTATTTACTTTTACTATAAATCGCTACTTTATAGCCCTATTTCGTTCACACTAATAGGCACATTCTTTCGATATGTGATAAGACTATTTCTTCACCTTATAAATATAAGGGCAACCCATTTCTTTCCCCTATCGCTTGGGATTTTACTCTTTTCAGATAGTCGTTTGACCTTTTCCTATTCGGAACTTGGCAACCAAACATCCATTTACTTTCACTTAGGATTTAACCTTATGAAAATCTGTATCGTTATTTCTGCTTTCGCAACATTCATAAAACCATATTTCATATTTTATTGTAGTGATACAGCTTTAGGAATTACTGGTTTTAAGGTTGTGTCCTATGCAGATTACTCTACATACGGGGCATCAATTACCCTGTCCACCTCTCGCTTCCTCACTATTGATAGCCATATTCAAGCCAGAATCAGTCAAAGTACGGGAGTGTGCAATAATATTATTATTAGAATCAAAGAAATCTACATCTGCGGAACCAGCAAGTAAACCTTTTGCCATAATATTTTTCTCCTTTTATCTTTATTTGTATTTTATATCAAAAATGATTATCCATTAACAGCCTGAATTTTCTTTTCAAAAGTTTCAGCGTCTTTGAACATTTCTTTATACTTATCAACCTTTGGTTCAAACAGAGGAAATTTTATATCATCTTTAATTTCATATTTGAACGATGCTTGTATAATCTTTTGGCTCAAATATATTTCACTATTAACACAATGTGAAAAAACTTGAGTAAATGTTCTATAAATCATTTCATTTATATCTTTCATAGAATATCCAGTTCTACTCATTACATATGTCTTTTTTTCTTCTAAAGACGGATTGTGCACCTTTTTACTTTTTAAGGCGCACCATTTCTCATATTCTTTCTGTACATCGGGATTTACATATCTATCGTCATAGTCTACATCATTTTGATATAATATAATTTTCTTTATATCATCAAACTCTTTTTCTGAGATAACACTTTCTGTATTTCCTTCATCATCCGTAGTATATAAGAATACCTTTTCGTTATTCCGTCTAAGTCCTACATTTTTCTTAAAACATAATGCAAGTAGAATACCTAATATCTCAATCGCACCATCTGTTGCAAGTGCTATATCTGTCAAAAATCTAAGATAACTCATTTGAATTACCTCTGCATTATTAACAGTCTCTTTTTTTATTTCTAAAACGCTCTTACAACTTTCATACACAGGATATTCTTTAACAGTTATAGGATAAATTTTCAACTCTTTGCCAGTCTTAACTTTATATGGGACTGGCTCTTCATTTGAAAAATAGTTTATTTTTAAGTTTTCAATATCAACCATCACAGGTGCTCCCAGCGGGCAAATTGATATATCGAAGTGCCATAGTTAGCGAACGACCAAACAATGTTTTACTATTCGTTAAGCCTATATTAGATACTGTTCCTCTATTTATATCTCTATCAAAACATAAATATCCGACACCAGCGCCAATATCACGACCATTAAAAACAGTCAAGAACAAACTTTCCATCAGGTCTGTTCTTTCGCATAAAACACCATTATAATAAACAAGACAAGTCTTTTCATTTGTAAAGAAATTAAAATCATAACACACAACTGCATTATTCCGTGTTTCTGGTATAGTATCAGAGCGGAATAATCTAAATTGTGTTTGGCTTTTACTATCGGACAAAATAGACCCAATAATAGGCTTCATAAATACTCTGAATTTTTGTTCCTCGGTGTCTCCAGTCCAAATATATGATTTCTTTTGCTCAAATGTAAGATTTTCTTTGTCTAATGCGTCTTTCGTGTCATAGACAAGACATTTCCAAAAGTCCTCTGCGGGCTGACTTGTTTCGGTCATAAGAAATTCTAATATCTTATATAAAATTAAAGGTTGTTTTGAAAAGTCATTATAAGATACAGAATTATTACCATTGTAATTTATATTCTCGTAAATCATAACAAACTCCTCAAAATAATTTTCAATACAACATCTTCACAGCCGTCTGCGCTAAATGTCAAAACAAGCGGAACTTCACTCATTTTGTTATTTGTCAAAGAATAGCCGTCAACCATTTCTTTTAATGTATAATTTTTAGGATTTACACCAGTAGCGGTGCAAGTAACAATATCGGATTGTTTTTCACCCTCAATATATACACCACAAATAAAATTAACGGTTTCTTTTTCATTCAAATCTTTAACATCTGCTGGACTAACAATGATTTTCTTTTCGGGTAAATAATCATCTACAATCTTAATTTCAATCGTATCATATACCTTTTCGTTATTCTCCATATAAGCCGTTATAACAGCCTTAGAACCTTTTTCACCAACAAGAGTATAAATACCATTATCGGTTATAGTAACGGCATTTTTGTCACTTGTAGACCATTTGATAGGTATGTTCGTTTGAATGTCGCCATTCTTAACAACATTCGCCGTTAATTGTCCAGAAAAACCTTTAATTTGTGAAATATCTCCACCGTTTATAGACAATTCATAATTCGTCATATAATAATCACAAACATTTAATTCTTGATTATCAGTAGGTAAAATAGGAGAATATACAAGATATAATTTCATCATTGTTACTATCCCATCTGTGCCAGACTCTTGATTATAGTTATCTATATGCTCAACTTTATAACATTGACTATGTTCAAACATAAAGCGTTGATTTAACACAATACTTTGTGTCTTTTCATTAGCTTGCACATAAATAATCATTCGTCTATTTTCAATCGTTGCCGTTTTTGCTACTTGTTGATTTGTGCTTGTAGCTTCATATCCTACAAAAGCCTTTTCGGTCAATATTTCACCATTTGCACGATTTATCCACGATATTTGATTATTACATCGAATTAGTTTTGTCCTTGCAACTTTTGCAAGTTTATTTATCTTATCATAACACAAATATGTGTCGCCGTCCCATTTATATTTCTGTCCACGGTAATTTCTATGTTTACAATCCTTAAATAAAACTGTAACATAGTCTCCTATGGCTCTGTCTATATTCAAAGTAATTTCGGCAACACTATCTATGTGCACTTCAAAATCTCTATATGTTTCATCAAATGGATATTTTTCCTCTTTTATCCAATGCACCAATGTACTATCGTCAAAATAATCATTTATCCATTCTTGTGTGAATTCATCATAATATTCACCATTCGGAGTTGAAATGTTCCGAATGTAATTATCCTGCCAACTCAAAACAAATCACTCCAATATGGTAATTCATTGAGGTGTTTGATGTGATAATTGTAAATATCCTGCTGATACTCTGATACAAGATTGCTATACCAGTTATCATTTTGTTTCATTATCGGAGCAATAGCATCTTTCTTAAATTCTCTTTGAGACATATAAGGAAGTCTTGCTTTAACATCTTGCGTTAATCTCTTGAAATACTTAGATACCGCAATTTCTCCAATAATCTTTTTCTCGTCCATATCCAAATCATAATCAAAGACATACTCTGTATGTTGTTCTCCGGTATCTTCATCTTCAACTATTGACTTAGTATATGTTAGAGGCTTAATGCAATCAAAATCAGATAAACCATTTTTCAAAAACCCACAAAGATATTCATATGCTACATCTCTATCTGTCATATAAATTTTATCAATTTTATAATCGTTAATGATAGGCAACATAAATTCGTCATAGATTTCAGCAAAATTTGTACCCAACCGAACACCTCCGTTTCTTATTATTTATTATTTATTAGAAGCCGAAAGCAATTCTGCAATCTCCTCAATTTCAAGACCTTCATCACGAAGTTCTCTAATTCTATTAAGGTCATACGCATAACCACTATTCATTTTTTCGGCAATCAATTCTGCAATCTTTTCTTGCGTTTCTTTATCCATATCTAAGATAATATCAACGCTCTCATCATTACTCAAGCAAATCAAATCCTCAATTTGCTCTTTTGTAAGAATATTGTTATAAAAATCGCCAATACCCAAATCTTCATAGTCTTTCTTAGAGGTCAGAATAGCCCAACCCTTTTCAAACTGAGAAGTATAATTATTAACAATATCAACCATATCCGTAAAACGAATATTTTGAACATCACCAAACTTCTCAAATACATAAGAACGACCACGCTCTCTGGGGTCTGCGTTTGTTCTCAGAACATAAGTGCTTGCAAGCATAGAAATAACCTTAACTGTTCTTGTTAAGTTAGAATCAGACTGCACAACAACATTAGGTGTAGAACTATTCATTTGGCTCTGCATTTCCAACATCTTTGCTTGCATTTCTTGCATAGCCTTGTTAGCCTCTGCTAACATTTTTTCCAGCCTTGCAGTTTCACTTTCATTATCATTTTCCATAACTTCTGTCTTAGGCTTAGTCTCAGCCTTAGTCTTTGTTGCGGGTCTGCCTTTCTTGGCAGCAGTAGTTGTTTTTTGTTCAGCCATTATAATTTCTCCTAAATATGTACGAGGGGCATATTTCAGCCCCTCTATATGTTAAAACTCGATTAAGCGAGATTAACTCTAACAACCTTATAGTTAGTGGCGAGGTCTACGCCCAGTTCCTTACGGAGAGTGGAGAGGATAGCAAGGTTATTGTTATCAAACTCCTTATCTGTGTTGGTGATAGTAGCACCGATGGCTACCTGAACCAACTTAGTGCCGTTCATAGGAATACCATAAATTCTATCTTCAGGCAGAGCAACAATGCCATCTGCACCATCAACGGCATCCAAACCAATAACAGTGTAGCCATTGAACTGAGTGATATAACCCTTGGTTACATACTCATCCTGAAGCAGAATACGAGCACGGGTCTCAGAGGGCAATACCTTCTTCAGAGCCACGGCATCACCAACAATCACCATCGGAGCACCATTCTTAGCGCTTGCATACTTCAGCTTGGAGATAAACTTATCCTCATCATAGTTCTGCAAGGTCAGGTTAGTATCAGTAATAGCATTTGCGCCAGTAACAAAAGCGTCAACAGTCAGCGCATACACCTTAGACACCATAGCCACAGCCATACGCATAGCATCCTCAGCAACATAGGCATCACCAACAAGAATAGCGGGCAAAGTAGTATAGGTAGTCAAACCATACATCTCAGTTGCAATAGTCTTATTAACAGTCTTGCGCTCTTGAGTCTTAGTATGCTTCTGTCTACGACCCATCTTAGATACAGCATAAACGCTATTATCGGTCAGGGTGTACTCAAACACATCGCCATAACCACCATAGTGAATTTCACTCAGTAGCTCAGTACCAGTGGCGCTCACCACAATAGGAGTAACAGTATCAACAAGCACCTTTTGAATCAAAGCACCCATTTCGGACACTGCACTAAAATTAGCGTAATCGGTAATATTGTCAAACTTTTCAGGAGACATACCGCTTCTACGCTGCAACTCAGAGGCAAAAGCACGGTTAATCTTTTCTGCCTTTTGAGTCATAGTATATTTAGTATCGTAAGACATCTTTGCACCCATCTTTTCGGTACAATACTGTCTTGCGTAATCTTCCATACCAGTTACCAAATTCTTAGCCTCGTCATTTGCCTTAGAAAAGGTAACAACAGAATCAAATTTCTTCATTATTTATTTCTCCTTTACCTACAATTAACCATTGAAAGCGGTCTTAACAATGTACACTTTTTCAATGTCATCACTAAAGTCGCCAGTGGGGTACTTGGCATCCTTAATATCAACCACCTTAAAAGAAGCAACAGCATCGGTCTGTGCCTTTTTAATTGCAAACTTAGCAGTGGTGGTAGGCTCAAGAAAATCACCAACAACGGGAGCGGTAGAGCCATCTACACCAGCGGCAAGAATACCAAACTCAACACCCACTTCGGGGAAGAAATAATCAACAGCCTTACCAGCGGGGTTGGTATAATCTCTATCATCAGTGCTATGAGCAGGGAACGCCTTACCGTTAATCACATCATACTTAACAGAAGGATTATACGCAATAGCAACACGAGCGGTAGTAGCAGTGGGCTTAGCCAGAGCATACAGCTCCTTATTCTTAGAATCAACAGCGCCCTCAACAACGGGGGAGCCACCATCAATATCAAAATCAGCAACGCCAGCTCTATTCATACAATGAGGAATAAAGTTGTCGGTTTCAAACAAAACATTATGTTTAGCCATTTTATTTTCTCCTTTAATAAGTTAAATTACATCTTATCAAAGACACTATCATATTGAACAGTGTCCTTTCTTGTATCAACAACGCCCATATCAATAATTCCATCATCTGTATTGTGGCTGGACATAGTTGCCTCATACGCTTGTGCAAGAACAGAATTCTTCCAAGCGGTTACAGTTTCATATGTACAATCCTTAGAGGACTCTACAACTTCTGCGTACTTGTCATCAGACAAGCCGCCCTTTACCTTAGAAAGAGTATCTTGAACAACGCTCTTGGTCTTTGCAACTTCAACACCTTCCTTAAATTTCTTTAATTCGGCAATCTGCTCTTTGTACTGCTCAATTTCTTGCTTGGCGGCATTTAACTCTTTCTGCAAGCAATCCATCTTTTTCTCAGTATCATCGTCTTTATCGTCCGTTTCGCTATCGCCAGTCTGCTCTTCCTTGGTATCATCAGCAGTGTCTTTTTCATCTTCTGCCTTATCCTCGGTATCAGCATTATCATCTGCGTTCTCTACGGGCTTTTCATCTTTCTCTTCAGGAGCCTTATCAGGATTTTCCTCTACGGTCTTATCGTCTTTAGTAGTATCGGGCTTTTGAGTTTCATCCTCAGCCGCCCCAACTACTTTATTTTTTTCATCAGCCATAGTTTCCTCCTTGTTTAATTTATTTTCTATATTTTCAAGTTTTTCTAAAATATTATCCATCTTTTCTTCTTGGTCTAAACCAAGTTTTCTATAAATCTGTTTAATTTTAGATACTATAACTGTTTCATTTTCTTGTTTTGCATAAGATAAAGCACTTGTAAGCCCTTTTCTATTATATACCCACTCGCCATTTTTTAAGTTCATAACTGGATAACCAAGTTTTGTAACTTGTCTATCTTCCCAGCCGTCCTCAAGTTTTAAGCAAACACTTTTGGCGATTGTTTTATATTTCTTTTCTTTTACAAGGTCTTGTTTTGCCTTATCTCCGTCCCACTCGCCATAATCAATGGCTTCCTTGGACTTATTCAACGGATGATTTTCATATTCTTCATCTTTTTGCATTTCTGCATATTTTACATATTCCATTTCAGCCTTTTTCAAGGTATCTTTACCCATTTGAGTTAAATGAATACTCGCATTGGGCACTGATGGCTGATATTGTAATCCCAAAATTGTAATACCTGTAATATTAAATCCTTCAACAATTTTAGGCAAATCTCCACCATCCTCAAAACTTTCTGTTTCGGGTGTAAATCCAACCAGTTCTTCTATACTCACTGTCCTAAAATTGTTTTCTCTAAACAAAGTATATACATCGTTAGCATAAAGTTTAGATAAAATAACATCGACAGAAGCAATTAAATCTCCATCGTCATCGTATCTAAACTTAACCTTTTGTTCTGGAACCCTACCAACAATCTTTTGATTAGCCGTATGTGTGGTAACATCGCCCATAATGTCATCGTATTCTGCGATGACCCACTTATTGATAACGGTGTCTGCATATTGTCTAATGACATCCTCGGAATATGTGTGATTGTGAGAGTTACGCTTGGTACTTAAAAAATCAACCGTTCCATATGCAAATTCAAAATCTTCATCATTTTCATATCTACGCCAATCATCTATTGACATAGTTACTTTATTCTTAAAGTTCAATGGGCATATCCCCCTCTTGTAACTTTTTACACAATTCATCTGTTTTCACAAAATAAATTCTGTCTGCGCCAAGTTCTCTATAACAGGGAGTAAAGCCCATTTTATGTAATTCCTTGGCTGTATCGGAGGTTACGCAAATATAATTATTCAGGTTCTTTGGCTTGCTCAGCATTATCATTTGTAAAATCCTCCGTTTCTGTAATTTCTCCAAATTCTCCATTATTATCATCTGTTTGAATTTCGCTATCATTATTGATATTCTCATCTAAATTAGTTAAATCAAACAGATTATTAGTCGGAGAACTATTATACATATTATCGAACATTCTTTCTAATGCCATTTCTGCATATTCTTTTGATTTTAATGTAAAAATAACATCATCTTGAACATTCTCTGCCTTAATAATCAATTTATTATCGCTTGTAATAATTTCTCTACAACTATTTACATTTACATTGATTATTGAGATTTTATCAGTTGTTAGGCTTTTGTATTTTATAAACATCCAAACACCGCCTAACTGTATTCTCTGCTAATTGCTCCACCATCGGCAAGTTCATCATTTTCTTTAGTAGGAGCACCCTGCTGTGTATCATAAGTTGCGGTATTAGCATTAAACAAAGCAAATAACAAATCCGTTGTATCTGTAAACTTTGCTTCTTTTACCATTGTTTCAAACTCACAACCATCGTAACCGAGCAATGTACCCCATCTACGAATAGGAACTTGTATGCCCTTATCAGAAAGTTTCAGATGATTTTCAATCTCATTCTTTCTAATAAACGGCAATGTAGAGCCACTAACTCTAAATCTAAACTTATATTTTTTAGTCTTTTTGTTTACAAAGAAATTTAAGAAATTCTCAAACTGCGGATAAACTGCATTTGCAATATCTTGATAGTCAGCATTTGCAGCTAATTGCGCTTCCTCTTGCGACAACTTTTCATCTGTATAAATTAAAGAACTATTTGCGGCAGATAAACCAGCACTTGTCTTTAATTGATTTTTATACATATTACTATTATTGTCTGCAAACTGAAACATTCTTGTATTCTCTAAAGGTAGTGCAATTTGCTTAATGTTCTTATTGATACCATTTCTTGCCAAGTGCATTATTTGCCCAACCTGTGCGGGGTCAATCGTAAATGCGTTCTTATTGTTGCCTGTATTGTCCTTATCTCTTGTTTTCATCTCACCAAGAATTAAGGCGTTGGCAGAAATAATATCTTTATCTCTTTGTAGAGCACTTATAACATCATCATCAAATACAGTTTTCATTAAATAAGCAAACGGTGGTACTTCATTAAAGTTAGATGTGTCATATTTGAACACCCAAGCACCCTTATTTACTTTTGTTCGCACATAACAATCCCAAGCAAATCCATTTACTTTATTTAAGTCACGACCGTCTCCAACAATAAAACTTTTTAGATTTTTATTTTCTGTATTTCTATCGTTGTAGGCGGCAATCAAACTTGGGTCATAGTTAAGGATATTAACGCCCATTTGGTTAAAATAATTCAAATTAAAATCCCATAATAAGCCATTTACGCCTTTTCCTGTGAATTTTCCTGTAATTTGACAAAATTTTTGAGGCATAGTCTGTAATGAATAAGATTGAACTTTCTTTTCGGTAATATCAATCTCATTTTCATCATAACTGCCTTCGCTATCTCTTAACCAACAATAATATGTGTCGGTCTTTAACATATTCTTTACGGCATTTCTAAATTCTTGTTTTGCCTTAAAGTTCTGGAAAAACTTATCTACTCTACGGCAGTCATCTTTATATTCTTGTGAATCAAATTCACTATTATCTTTAATATTAACAGGATAACGGTCAATATCAAATGAAAGTAAGTTTAATTTATAATTGATTGTTCTATTATAAATCCCATCCCAAACTTCCATAAATTCAGAATAATCTTGTAGATTTTCTGCCGACTGTTTGTAAGAGGCGATAGCCTTCCTTAAAAGTTCCCTATCGGGAATTTGCGGGTTATTATTCAAATCAACAAGAGTTCTATATTCTTGTTGAGTATCATAAAAATAACCCAACTGCGAAGTGTAAAGTGCATTGGCATATTCTAATACATTCCAAACTTCATCTTTTGAAATTTTATCTCTCGCCAAAGACTACCGCTCCTTTCAGTTTAATAGTTAAATATCTCATAAAAGTCTGAAATATCAATATCAGACTCTTGTTCTTCTTTTGTATATTTTACAAATAACTTATCGCAAAAATAATTAAACATAGCCAAAGCCATATATCTATCTTTTGTTGCAGAACGATTTTCTTTTACCTTTACGGAATTATCTTTAATCTCTGTGTTCAAAGACACCGCCTCATTTATCATAGACCGTGTTTCTATAAAAGGCTCTAATACTTTTGCTTTGTTTTCTGGTGTTCTTTCAATCCATCTTGGGTCTTTAGATATAAGTTGTGTTTCCTTATCTCCATCATCCATTAAGAATTCAATTATACCATCTTTTAAGTTTTTGCGCATAGCAAGGTGCATATTTGTATTGATTTCTGCCGTACCAGCAACAGGTATAATTACTTCTTCAGCTTCATCACTTAATGTTCTTGCAATTTTATCTCTAATAACCGCATCGGAACTAATTTGTAATAATTTATCTTTACAAACAGTCCAAGCGGGATATGTAACATTTCTATCCTTATCATATGTTTCAGTTGTTAATAAATCAAAGAAAACATTTCCTACCAATTATGTTATCATATAAGTTTTTTATCTTATATTTCTTATAGTTGTGTTTCCTATAAGTTCGGCGTACCTTTTCATCTATTTTTAGATGCCGAGAACTCTTGACAGAATTATATTCTATTATATAGTTTCATCTGCTACGCTCTGCGTGTGACTGTAATTTTACAAACAGCCTTCCACTCGGATTGGCATTTCAGCCTTCCCGTTTTCTTTCTCAGTTCAATTATATGTCACCATATAAAGGGGCGAATTTCACCTTTAGAGTCCATTACAAAATATTTACATTTATAATCATAAAATAGCCTTTTAATTTCAACAATCTGTGTTTGTGAATTAAGACCATTTTCGTGCTTTATAAACTCTACTTTGCGATGATTGTTTTCTTTGTTCATATTGCCAAGGATAAATATTGAATTATCGTTTTCTCGACCGCCACTAACTGCAATATCGGCGGTCAATGTACGAATTTCATTATCATTAAAATTATAATCTTCGTGTTGTTCTCCGTCTATATATTCCATATCGGTCAAAGGATAAAACGCATTAGATAATTTTTGATTTCTATGAAAATCATCATACAAAAACAAACTACCCTCAGACTCTCCAAGCCACAAATTCAAATATTCCATTTCAAAGTTTAAGTCGTCCGATGTAGCTCTTCTTGAAATATATTGCTTTTTAGACTGTATTCTATTGGCAACAGATGTAAAAATATCTCCACCAAAAAATCCGTATTTAATATTTTTATCTGTATAATGATTTCTAACCGTTTGTTTTAAGTGTATCCAAAACCAATTATCTTTTGTCCTTGAAGATGTCAAGAATATCTGTTTTGGCTCCAAGTATAAACCATTATAAGAATAAGGCTCAAGTGTAGGTTCAATAATTGCATAATAATCTTTGCCCTTAACTAATCTCGCCTCATCTGTTATGCTTATATTCGCACGAAGTCCACGAGAACTATCGCCACAAGCCGCCGCAAATATTTTTGCACCATTACCGTATTCAACAATAAGAGCCTCGGTTGTGTCTGCTTTTCTAAATTTTATATATCCGTCTTTTCTAAGTTGCTTTAATACTGGACTAATTCCCTTTTGTTCACTACTTAAAAGGTCATCAATCTTTTCTTTTATTATTACATTACTTTGTTGTACAACGCTTGATGTAATAATAATTTTAATACCCGGAAGCAACAATGCCAAATCATTAGCAAGAACGGCTATGATAAAACTTTTTGACAATCCACGACTTGCAACAATATCCATAATGTCGTTTTCCCAACAGTCTAATAAAATTTGCCGTTGAAAAAAATGCAATGGAATTTGTAAATAATCCTCTGTGTATATATCAAGATTATTCAAATAGAACATTTGCCATTCGGCTATTTTTCTATCATAATCTCTTTTAGATAATTTTTGTGCGCCCTTACCTTTAATTTGTTTTAATTCATCTTTACCTATGTCAATCAAGATTGTATTTCTCCAAATCATCTAATGATATGTCAAAATCTCGTTTTCCTACCAACATATTAGCAAGTGGTCTCAAAACTAAATCCTTCTCATATTGATGAACTTTATTCAAATCATAATTTCTTGACGGTTCAGAATAAATATCAGCAACATTTTTTTCATCAATCAACCTAATCTGTTCGGCAAGGGCTTTTTCGCTCATAGTCTTAGGTTTATTGCTTTCAAACTCATCAACCTTTAAGATTGACATTTCTCTTGCAATACGATTTTGTATCTTATCAATAGTCTCATCGCCCTCGTAGCGATGGTCATTTATTTTTCTTAATAAAAGCCTATCACGGCACAAATCCCTAAAAGTATCTTTCTGCTGGGCGTTTACAAATTCAGTAATGCCCTGCGTATATCTTGAAAATGTTTCTTCAAGGAAAGTGTAATCATCAACACTATCTTGCTTTCCCCAAGTATATTCAAGATTTTTCAGGTCTCTTTCAAGATTTTCTTTCGCCTCATATTTTGTATCTATATCAGACAAAGACACATCAGTGGCAGAAAAATCAGTCCAAATGTCTTTCTTCATTTTATACTTGTGTAATTCTGCCACATAATTACCTATAACATTTCTTCGTATATTCTTAGGTGTATCTTCGTCATCGTCTTTAACCATCATTCTTGGTGTTTTATTCTTATTGTTTCTTAAAAATCTTTCTTCAATGTTTTTCCAAATTTCAAGAATAAACGGAATGTCCATTTTCTGCAAAGTAAAATAAGCAGCACTGCGAACATTACCATATCTACTTAAAAATATTTCAAACATTTTTTTACAGCAATCTTTACAAAACGGAACTCTACCGTCAGAAAACGGAGACCAACTTTCATAATAGTTACTCTCTACTCTCATTCCGATACAATTTAAGGCTGGGGTATCGTGTCCAAGACACAAAATCATTTCTTCTGGTCTTTTCGATTTTTTTTGAGCCATATTTTACCCCTATGTAACTAAAAAAGCAGAAGAAATATATTCTCCTGCAATTTTACAATATTTTAATTTAGTACAATCGTGAAGTCTGCAATCTTGCCTTTACCGCTCTCATAGCAACAAAGTTTTGCACTCGCATCTGCTGATTTTCTAATTCTCATAGAAAAATCATCAATACCCATAATAGAACCAACGCCTATTGCGCCTTTTCGCACTCCACAGTTGCAATATTCATCAAAATGTTTATGACCGCCAATCATATAATCAATGTTGATGCCATAAATTTCGCTATAATCCTTAATTGACTTTGCAAGATTTGGAACCTCGCCGTGAATACCAAGACAATTATATCCTGCAACATTTTCAAAAATAAATCCAGTTTTATTTTCAACAATGGTAAAATTCGGATTATCTTCGTTTTTGATTTTTATAATGTTACTGATAATTTTGTCACTACTTTCACAAAGATGTTCATTTTTCTTTCCGTCAAGTAATCTCAGTTCATCGTGATTTCCAGATGTTTGATTATAGACAACAATCGTATGCTTCGATAATTCTCTAAGCCATTCAGCCATAAAATTACCAAAATTGATTGCACTATCAATAACACCATATCTCAAAGACCATATTTGAGAATTTCTAATAAATCCCTCTGTACTATCTCCAAGATTATTCACATACAGCTTCTTGATATTAAACATTTTGATTTTTTCTACGGTCTTATTAAACAAATCTCTCATTCTTTGTTCAAAAATTTCAGGGCTATACTCATTTAAGATTTCACCCATAAGACCATAAACTTTCATATCCTTACCATAATGACAGTCAGCAATATTCAACTGCCACTCCATATCATTATGCTCAGGCTTAATATACTCAATCTTTGTATTATTATCTTTATTTTTTCTAATACAATCAATTACTTTTTCTTCAAACATCTCATCACGAGCCTGTTCTCTAAGCCATTGATTATATTCTAATTTCTCTGTTTGTAATTTCTTTCGCTCTTTTTCAAGTTCTCTTTGTTGTTCCTTTAGTTCTTGTAAAAGTGCATCAGAATCAGCGAATTTAGCCTGATTTGCTATCATAATCTTATTAAAAGCCTGAAATTTCTTTCTATATGCGCTTTCAGAATAATTTTGCCCTAAAAGAGAATTTAACACATATGCTACTTCTTCCCAAGTGCCAATTTGTTCCTTTTCGGAGCATATACGATAAATCAGTTCATCTTCTGTTTCGCCCTCATATCGTTTATAACCCATAAAGTTATTTCTTATTCTTTCTCAAACACAGACTTGATTTGCACATTTGTTCCGACCATATCTTTAAGCAAATCTCCAACATTGACCTCAAGAACATCATCTTTCGTGTCAATAAAAATTGTCAACTCGCCATCTTTATCATAATCAAGAACACCAACCACATCTGTCAGTACAGTTTTTTCAAACTTATGTTTCATAATCAAACGCCAGCCATTTCATTAAAAAATAATGCAACATTCTTTTCAGCAGAATTTTGTCTCAATTTTTCTTTCTTTTTCTTAGCATCATTAGCCTTCTTGAGTTCCTTACGAGCAATTTCCTTTTTTCTTGCCCGTAAAATCTCAAATTCGTTTTTATTTATATCTTCCTTAAAACGCTTTAGAGGCTTAAATTCTACTGCATTATATTCATCTACCCAAAAGATAGAGCCATCTCTTTTGAAATTGTTTACTCTTGCGTGGGCATCAACTGTAACAAGTTCAAAAATACCAATATTAGGTACTTTAACTCTGCCATTAAGCCTTAATTCATTTAAGATAACTCTATACAAGGCATCCATATACCTTTTAGCCATAACAGAACTTGCATTTCCGTACTTTGTCTCACTTGATAAGACGGTATAAAAATCTGATTTTTTAATATCACCATTCATCGTCTACATCATCTTCATTAGCTACTTCAAGTGCGGCTTTATATCTTGTCTCCGAACACTCTCTTAGCTTATCTTTAATTTCCTTTTTAATTTTTACAGAAAAATTATCGTGCCCAACTCTATCTTCTTCGATAACCTTTATTTGATAACCTTTTGCATTTTTGTCTTTTGTTAAAAACGCATTGGGCATTTTAATTTCTGTTCCTGCTTTCATACCTTTAACATACTTTGTCTGAACCGTAGCAAAATAAGGAATGGAAAAAGAATAGTTTACAAAATTATCATTTTCAATCAGGTTGTCTATAACAGACCTATAAGTTCTAAAGACATTTTTCACATCTTCTTCAGTTAAATATGTCGATTTTGCAACCAGTCTACACATTCTACTTCCATTTATGTACCCAGCGGACAACTTTTCTCTTACTGTCTCCACCGTAACTTCCTGTGCGGGAATATGTTGTTTGATTACCGCCATCATCTCTGCGGTATCATTGTCATCGTTGTCTAAAATATCTATAATGTCAGCCGTCTTTAGGTCTTTATTATAATATTTCTTAACAACAGACAAAATAGAATTTTTATTAAACAGGTTTGTGCCTTTATTTCTATATTTTGCCATATTTTTCTTTTTGATTTCTCCCTTCTTTACCAATATGGTGGCACTGGACGCATTTTTATACGCCCAGCGCCGAGAAAAATAATTGCAATCCCATATTTATATAGCGCATCGGCAATAGCGCTGGAATGTACTTTCGGACATCTCCGAGTTCCCCTTCCATATAACGGACGAATTTGAAAGTGTCATTTTTGGCTTAACCAAGCCAAATTTTAGACTTTTTCGCCTTTATTTTTCTGCAATTTTTTAATCGTTTTCCGCAAAAACAAAGCAATTTAGGAACTTTTCACGATTTGTTTTATACAAAACATTCAACATTTTCCTTGTAAATTTAACCGCAGACTTATCAATAGGTCTACCTTTACCATCATTTTCAAGCCCTAACGCACTTTCGACTAAACGATTGATTGTCACAAGGTTGTTTACCTTAACTTTTGACACTTGCTCTAAAAGTTTTTGAAATTCATCTATTTGATTACTTATATTGTCGCCTTGCTCTTTGCTTGTTTTTACAAAATTGTCATATTCATCTACAAGTTTTCTTATTTTAGACATTTGTCTATGATTTGGCTTTCCGTCAATCTTAACAAAAAAGTTTTCTGTTGGAATTGTGTTTGTTGAACTGATTGGTTCTATCTCATCTAATATTTCCTCAAGCCAGTTCATAGGACATTCTAAATCATAGTTTATTCTATCGTATATTTTCTTTTTATTTGCACGAACTATCTCAAAAGGTATTTCTACACCATCTTTAGTATATTGAATATCTTTTGTGTATTTCATAAACTTAGGATAATCACATTTGATTTCTTTTTCTTTATCTTCATTTACACAAATAGTTTTTGTCATTTTCATACAGGGCATTTTTTGTATTCTGTCAATTTCATCCATTCCATTGATTTCATACTCTCTTTTACATCCATCAATTATAATCTGCAATATGTTATCGTATAGGCTCTTTATCCCATACCTCTTATGGTTTCCCATAAGTTCAGACTATCTCTTTACCCTCGTCTTATTCGTTAGGGTATTCGGCACTCTTGCAAAGGATTATTGCTTGTCTGCTCACCTTGTAGTCGTTAAACCTTACTGCCTACTTTTATGACATTCAGCAGTCTTGGTAATTGATTGGCTTGTGTGTGTTAACTTTTGCGACATAACCATAACAGCATTTATCACATTTTGCTCTTCTTGCTATAAAACTACTGATTGCCTTTATGCTTCCTTTAAGATTATGTTTATTCTTAATCCACTTTGCACAGTCTTTTATACAAGAAAATGATTTTACTAAAATATTATCTTTATATAAATCAACGGTTTTACTTTTACCATTTTTGTTTCCGATTTTACAAACGCTATATCTACCAATATTTGAGCTATGTCTAACATTGTCTATATGAGTAATCCATTCAAGATTATTAACACAATTATTTGTTCTATCGTAATCTTTATGATTTATTTCTGAATATTTATTTGGATTTGGAATAAATGCCTCTGCCACTAATCTATGAACAGACACATATCTTTTAGTTCCGCACATCTGCAAACAAACAACTTTATACCCATCCGAATTTGTTTTTGGCTTTTTAATCTTTTCATTTCTAACAATATATCCACATTTTGCCTGTGAATGAGGAACTTTTCTACAAAGAGATTTTACCCTACCAAGATTACTGACCTGATAATAACCAAAAAATCCATCTATATCTTTCCATTTTTCTATCAAAAAATCACCTCCTTTTATTCTTTTACACACATTTAGCGTTCCAATTTTCACCGAATAGTTTTTGAAAAGCGTTTCCGCTTAACCGACCCATTTTATTAAGCCATTAGTCCTATCTTGTAAATCCGTTCCAATACAGTTTACAGCAACAATATTTTTACTAAACGGAAAATACTCTTGCATTTCTTTTGAGTAAGTATTTTTTAAGTAGCAAATATTATTTGGGGAGTTTTGTGGCGAGCGTATTCCGCACAAATATTCACCGTTATCAAATCTTGTTGTATAACATTGAATTGTTCCTTGCTCTTGTTTGAAACAAGGGTCATTCTCCCAATTCTCTCCAACGCTATATAACAACAAAGCGTATGGATTGCCACACATAGTTAGATTATCTGCGTTTACGGTTATCTTTCCTTTGCGTAGTCGTTCAACATAAGCAAAAATTATTTTCCGCTTTTCTGTTCTAAACCATTTACTATTTGCAAAGTCATTATTTTGCTTATACAAATCAGCAAGCATTTCATAATGATTGACTTCCGTTGCGTTTAATCTCAAAAACTTTTCAAACTCATCATCATCTTTTTTTATTCGTTCTACATATTCTAAACTATGTACGGCAAGTTCTCTAATATCTTTCTTGTTGCACGGCAATGAGTTTATCATTTGATAACTCATTTGTTGGACATCTCCAAGTTTACTTTTGTGGTCTGTTTTCACAACGCCAAAAATCGACCCATCGGCATTTATTCTGTCACACCAATATTGATATGGATTATCTCCCATCAATTCTGTAAACTTTTTCCATTTGATTGCATTGTCCGTTGTAATAACTTTGATGTTTTTCATCAAATGTTTCACGCCAAACATATCCACAATCTCATAAGTTTCATAATCAACGCCGTTCTTTTTGCACCAGTCTCTAAAGAATTTTTGCAAGTTTGTTCTAAATCCGCACATCTTAAAGAAATGATTACGCAACAAAATCATACCGTTGGCATATTTTGGCATTATATTTGTGTCTACAAGCCCCATACCATCCCATAATGTGTTTTTAATATTTATCTCTGTCTTATCGACAACACACTTCTTGGTCGGCACTCTTATTTTTTTATAAACCTTTGTTGAATGTTTTTTACCCTGTTCTAATGCCTTGGCAAACTTTTCTTTTGTTTTTTCTTCATCTACAACTTTTTTTTCTACAAAATATTCATCTGCTTTGACAATATTTCCGTTTGTTTTGAAATAACTATCTTGGTCTTTAAGAATTAGCACATCTTGAATAGGAATGTGCATTTTTCCAACAATGGTACTTGTAGTCAACGGAGCATAAGCCGACATCTCAACAATTTTGGCTTTTTCTTTATTCATTTTTGTTCCAAGTCCCATTGTCAGCCAGTCATAAGCCTCATTATAATATTTTTCGTTAATAAATATAGACTGCCCAACCTTGGCTTTAGACGGTGTTCTAAATAGCATTACATAGCGTATCGTCTGCGTTTTTTTAATATCTCCGTTCTTATCTCTTGTGGTATAATCAACAGACACGCCGTTTTGATAAAATTCATCACGAATTTCCTCCATAGACTTTTTAATGAACTTATCTTTGTTCCTATGAACATTCTCCATAATTTCATTTAGTCGCTTTGAAAGATTTTCGTCAGACTTATCGGAATTATCAATTAAATTTTGTATTTGTGCGACTTTCTCCTCGTATGACTTAGAGCCAAAGTCAAACTCTAAGCAAATAATATCTCTTGTAGACTCTCCACGATAAACATTTAAGCCCTTTGATATAATAAAGTCACTAAACAGAGAATTATTGAACATTGCGTCTGTATAATCAAGCCTATCTCTGACCCCTAAATTATATTCATAAAGCGTTCCCGCTTTAATGTTTTTGATTTTAATTCCAAATTCCGACAATCTATCACTCCTAATATCGTCTGTGAACCAAAATTAGCCATTTTTATGTTTAAGTAATGTAATTTCACTATTGAGCACTAAAAACGCCTTAAATTGGCTCACACAGCCTCTCAGCGGTATTTAAGCACCATATGAAAGTATTACTTTGTGAATTCATCACAATTAAATGCTCCTTCAACGCCAAATGTATTGCAAATAGTCAAATTTTCATAAACTCCATAAGAATATATATATAAATCAGTGTTATCATAATTTGAACGCTCTATGACAACCTCATTATTTCTATTAAAGTTTTTGTTATATGACATTTCAGACCACACATTGTCACTTCCTTTCGTTTACGCTTGACATTATACCATAAATCAAAGCGTTTGTCAATATTTTTTTATCAGCACCAAAATGTGCTCGATTTATCTTACTCTGTAATTATACCACATTTTGTTCCGTTTGTCAATAGGTATTATATATATTTAATAATTTATTTACAAATAAATTTATTTACAAATAAATAATATAATATATAAAT
>OLQE01000063.1_pt1 | contig 93015 bp, 79 predicted proteins | sample 1643161 | NCBI WGS metagenome assembly OLQE01 (sample SAMEA3136650, study PRJEB25190) | human gut metagenome
CCTTTCCGGGAGCGGTTTGCGCAGCCGTTCCGCCAGCGGAACGGTTGTCCATTTACACTTATGGATTTACTCCATGTATCCACCTTTCATCGGAGATACCGCCTTGTCCGCAAACTGTTTCAGCACGCCTTTCTGATAACGGTTCGGCTTTGGCTGCCAGGCGGCTTTTCTTTCTCTCAGCAGCGCCTCGATCTCCTCCTGTGTCTTTCTCACACCTTTGGCTCCTACGATCTCAATCCTTCGGTCCGGAATGCTGATCTCAATCAGGTCTCCCTCTTCCACCAGGGCGATCGGACCGCCCTGTGCAGCCTCCGGTGAGATATGCCCGATGGCAGGTCCCTTGGAAGCGCCGGAAAATCTTCCATCCGTCAGCAGAGCGATCGAAGCGCCCAGCGTTGCGTCCGAGGCTATGGCTTCCGTTGTATAGAACATTTCCGGCATTCCGCTGCCTTTCGGTCCCTCGTACCGGATGATCACCGCATCCCCCGGCTGAATCTCATGGGTAAGAACTGCATGGATCGCCTCCTCCTCGCAGTCGAAAGGACGGGCTCTCAGCACCGCATGGAACATCTCCTTTGGAACTACGGTATGTTTGACCACAGCCCCCTCCGGCGCAAGATTGCCCTTCAGGATCGCAATGCTTCCATCTGTTCCAAAGGGCTGGTCAAACGGACGGATCACATCTTCTCTTTTCAGATTCCACCGATCCAGATAACTCTGGCATTTTTCATAAAATCCGCTCTGCTTCAGATCTTCCAGATTTTCCCCCAGGGTCTTTCCAGTCACCGTCATCACATCCAGATGGAGCATATCCTTGATCTCTTCCATGATCCGCGGCACACCGCCGGCATAATAGAAGAACTGTGCCGGCCACTGTCCCGCCGGCCGGATATTCAGCAGGTAATGGGCGCCTCTGTGGAGCCGGTCGAAGGTATCCGCGTCGATCTCGATTCCAAATTCATGGGCGATTGCCGGAAGATGCAGCAGGGAATTGGTGGACCCGGAGATTGCCGCATGCACCATGATCGCGTTTTCGAAAGATTTCATCGTAACGATCTTGTCGGGCGTCAGATCGTGCTCGGCAAGCCAGACTGCCTGTTCCCCGGCTTTTCCCGCAAACTCCCGCAGGTCGCTGCTGGTAGCCGGGAGCAGCGCGCTGCCCGGAAGCATCAGTCCAAGCGCCTCTGCCATGATCTGCATCGTCGATGCGGTTCCCATAAACGAACATGCCCCGCAGGACGGACAGGCATTGTGCTTGTAGAAATCCATCTGTTCCTTTGTGATCTCGCCCCGCTCATACATCGCGTGGTACATACCAATCTGTTCCAACGTCAGCAGATCCGGTCCTGCATCCATAACCCCTCCGGTCACCATGATCGACGGAATGTTGATACGGCCGATTGCCATCAGGTGGGCAGGCACGCTCTTATCACAGCTTGCGATAAATACTCCTCCGTCAAAAGGCGTGGCGTTTGCGTGGATTTCCATCATATTTGCCATCATATCCCTGGAAGGAAGGGAATAATTGATCCCATCGTGTCCCTGAGCTTCCCCGTCACAGATATCTGTACAGAAATACCGCGCTCCATGTCCTCCTGCCCGGGCTGCCCCCGCGCGCGCCTCCTCCGTCAGTTCCAGCAGATGACCGCTGCCCGGGTGGCTGTCACCGAAAGAGCTCTCAATGATGATCTGTGGTTTTGAAAGATCCTCCAGTTTCCAACCGGTTCCGAGACGGAGCGGATCCAGTTCCGGAGCGATTTCCCTTAATTTCTGGCTTCTTAATTCCATTTTCTGTATTTCCCCTTTCCTCTGTCATAGAATAAATTGAAAAACATCCTGCGATTTACAATTTCTCAAAATTCATCTGATGATTTCATTGTATCGTATTTTTTCTCTGGATTCAATACAAAATATCTGTATCAATCGTCAATAACGTTCCCAAAACACACCTTTCTTTTCCTGCATATTGCGGAACGTCTTCCGAAAGTTTCCTTGACACACCGTCCGTTTTTCGCTATGCTGAAACTATCTCAGTCAAAAAGGAGCAAAATTCATATGATGACTCATCCCGAGGATAAACCTTTATCCAGCAAACTTTCCGAAGAACTGCTGAACTATATCCGCAGCGAAAACCTGAAACCCGGTGACCGCCTTCCCAACGAATCCATCCTGGCGAAAAAGATGGGCGTCGGACGAAGCAGCATCCGGGAAGCGATGAAGCTTCTTGCCTCCCGAAATATCGTCACGATCCGCCAGGGATCCGGAACTTATATCTCCCAGACGCCCGGAATGGTGGAAGACCCGCTTGGCTTTTCTTTTATCGCCGACAAACAGAAACTGGCACAGGACTCCCTGGAAGTCCGTTTTCTCCTGGAGCCTGCGATTGCTTCCCTTGCCGCGCAGAACGCATCCGAAGAAGATATCTCTCTCCTTCGCCGCCTCTGCCAGGAAGTCGAGGATCTTGTCCGGCTGGGACAGGACCACACCCAGAAAGACATTGAATTTCACACGGCGATTGCACTGAGCAGCAAAAATGTTGTCGTTCCCCGCCTGATCCCGGTCATCAACAGCGCAATCCCTCTGCTGATCGAGCTGACCGGAAATACGCTGAAACAGGAAACCATCGACACGCACCGCGCGCTGACCGATGCCATTGCTGCGCACAACGCTGCGGCGGCACATGACGCGATGTACCTGCATCTCGTATACAACCGTGCCCGTATGACGCATCAATAGATAAAGAAGTGTTTTTTTCTTTTTTTCGAGGATTATTTTTTGTATCACTAGCATAATTATTGTATTTCGCCCTTCCAAATAGAAATATTTTTCTATTTTACCAAAATATTCTTCTATAATATCCATTTGAATATTCCTGCCGATTGTGATAGAATTTTACATAAAGATATTCTGCCCGCTTATGTTCCGCTAAGAACTGCAGCGTTTTCCCACAAGGCAGACTGTCCTTGGATCGTAACAATTCAGCCAGCTGAACTGTTACTTTGAATTCACACGTTAAAGGAGTACATATGCAGGTAGATTTTTTAGAAATTATGGAATCTCTTTTTCATATACATAATATCGAAATGACCCTCATTCGTCTGGAAGACCTGCCAGCTGAGACATCGGATTCCACTGACATTCTGCAGAAACTGACGCTGGATTTCAAATCCCGCCAGATTTCCGAAGCAATCCTGAAGGCGCTGAAACCCAACTGTATCTCCATCCTGCACACAGAGACCATGCTGAATTACGTGCTATTTACCGCAACGCCGGACATGCAGCATGAATACCAGTTTGACTTTATTTCCATCGGCCCGTACCTGACGGCTCCGCTGACCCATGAGGAATTGCTGACTCTGATCCAGATTCTTCATCTTCCCATGGACCGTTACGATGCCCTGCAGAGTTTCTTTTCTTCCGTCCCCGTTTTTTCTGGAGAAAATGATATCAATTCACTGATCTCCCTGATGGGGAAATTTGTCTACGGAAGTTTCACATCATTCACGATCGAGAATTTGCGGGACCGCTTTACACTGCCGCCCGGGAATTTTGATTTTTCCATCAATAAAAAGCCATACGAAGCCATGCAGTCCATCGAAAAGCGCTATCAGGCGGAGAATGAGCTGCTGGAAGCCGTCGCGAAAGGCGATACCAACCGCGCCCTGTACAATTACAGCAATTTTTTCTCTTACCGGGTGCCGCCGCGCAACACAGACCGGCTGAGAAACGCCAAAAATCTCTATTTTGCGCTGAACACGCTGCTTCGCAAGGCGGTACAGAACGGTTTCGTCCATCCGCTTTATATTGATGAGATGTCCGGCCGTTTTTCCCAGGAAATCGAAAAAAGTACTTCCACCGAAGCGCTCAGCGACCTGGGACGGGAAATGGTCCACAAATACGCCAATCTGGTTCGCAACCACTCCATGCGGGGGTATTCCCCTGCCGTACAGAAGGTCATCAACTATATTGACTTCAATTACCAGGAAGATCTTTCCCTGAAAAAAATCGCGGAACTTTTTTCCATCAGCCCAAGTTATCTGTCCGCTCTCTTCAAGAAAGAAACAGGAACAACGCTGACGGAATATATCAATAGCAAGCGAATCGATGTTTCCGTTTCCCTTCTGAACACCACGGATCTGTCGATCCAGAACGTTGCCGGACAGGTAGGATTCCTGGATGTCAATTATTATACGCGCATCTTCAAAAAACTCAAAGGACTGTCGCCAAGCGCTTACCGCAGCCTGATCAATCAGAGAATTGATAAATAGCCCTGTAATTCGCAGAAAACCACACAGAAAACTGCCGGTATCCGGACAGATCCCGTGATGGATCTTCGTAATCGTTCCGGTGGCTGGAACGGTTACGGTTCTTCCGAATACCGGCAGTTTTCTGCCTGTCATGATTCTGACTGTTATGTTTCCTGTCTGCTATATTTCTGGCTGCTGCTTCATGATTTTACAAAGTGATTTTGTATCCGCCCTCAAACACCTCTCCGGCTTTCAAGCTCTGACTCCATGTTCTTTCTGTCAGCTCCTTGCTGAAATCTTCCCGGTCGCTGACACCATACCACGGCTCAATGCAGACAAACGGCGCATCCGGGGACGAGGACCAGATTCCGAAGACCGGCGCGTCAAAGGAAACGGTCACATAAACTTCTCCGTTTCCATCCACCAGGGAAACCTCGTGTGCCTGGCTGTTCTCCAGCACCAGCGCATCCTCCTCAAACAGATCATCCGTCACTGTCATTTCATGATCTTCCAGTTCATAGGTCCGCAGCCGGTCTCCCAATACCCCGTTCTCTGTCAGTGTCCCGCTGACAAGCGGACCTGCTGTGTCAAAACGCAGGCGGCAGCTGCTGCGTTTTCCTTCTCCCGGCGGGCAGACGAAAGCCGGATGTCCGCCAAGGGAAAACCAGATTTCCTTGTCATCGGTATTCTCCACTTTCCACAGTACCTGTACCCGCCGTCCTTCCAGCCGGTATCCAACCAGCAGCCGAAAGCGGAATGGATAGTTTTCCAACGTTTCCTCCGTCTCTTCCAGGGCAAACCAAAGTTCCGTTTCCGTCTGGCTGATCAGGGAAAACTCCATATCCCTGGCAAAGCCGTGCTGGGACAGATGGTAAACCTTTCCCTGATAAATGGATTCATTGTCCCGGTATCTTCCCACCAGAGGAAACAGCACCGGAGCCGTGCGTTTCCAGTATTTTGCGTCCCCGCACCAGAGATATTCCCTGCCGCTTGCCCGGTCTTTCAGGGATTTCATCTCCGCTCCTTGTTCCGTTACTTCCAGGATCAGTTCTTCGTTTGCTATCTGATACATTTCTTTTTCCTCCCGTTTTTCTTTCCTTTCTTTCCGTACGGTCTCCTACTTATCCACCGTGGGAATCGGAGTGTCATCCACCGCGTCAAGATTATCGATATATTTATCTGTTTCACTCACCACTACCCTGGACAGCAGCAGCACAGCGATCAGGTTCGGAATCGCCATCAGCGCATTGAGGATATCCGCCGCCGTCCACACCAGGTTCAGCGCGATCACCGGAGCTACGCCCAGGACAAAAATATAAAGAAACCGATACGGCAGAAGTCCTTTCTTTCCTGCAAAATATTCCACACACCGCTCTCCATAATAAGCCCAGCCAAGGATCGTCGAAAAGGCAAAAGAGATAATGCCGAGCACAAGGATCAGCGGACCCACAACAGGAATCTGCGCAAAGGCAAGAGAAGTCAGCACGCCGCCGTCTGTGACGGCACTTATATCGATCGCCGGATTCTTCATAATACTGGAAACAAGAACCAGACCGGTCAGCGCACATACCACTACCGTATCCCAGAACGTTCCCGTGCTGGAAACCAGCGCCTGGCGCACCGGATTTCTCGTCTGTGCCGCCGCCGCGGCAATCGGCGCCGAACCCATGCCGGATTCATTGGAAAACAGGCCGCGGGCGATTCCGTACTGCATCGCCGCCATCAGTCCTCTTCCGGTCAGGCCTCCCGCCACCGCCCCTGGGCGAAACGCCATGGTCACGATCGCCTTCAGTGCCGGAAGCAGAAAATCCCAATTGATCACAAGAATAATCAGGCAGCCCGCCACATAGAAAATTGCCATGAAGGGAACCAGCTTTTCACAGACTCTGGCGATGGAACGGATCCCGCCAAAGATCACACATGCCGTCAGGATGCAAACCGCAACGCCGACGATCCAGGAGGGAATTCCAAGATTCTCTTCACAGACTGCTGCAATGGCGTTTACCTGAGTCGCGCATCCGATACCAAAGGAGGCAAAGCCTCCGAATACCGCAAACAGCACTCCCAGCCATTTCATGTGCAGCCCGCGCTCCAGCGCATACATGGCTCCGCCCTGCATCCGTCCGTCTTTTGTCTTGACACGATACTTCACCGCCAGCAGCGCTTCGCTGTACTTAGTCGCAATGCCGAACACACCGGTCAGCCAGCACCAGAACACCGCCCCCGGACCGCCAAGAGCGATAGCTGTTCCGACGCCTACAATATTTCCCGTTCCGATGGTCGCAGCCAGGGCGGTCGTCAGCGCGCCAAACTGGCTGACTTCACCTTCCGCGTCCGGATCCTCCTGGACAGAAAGACGGATGCCTTTCCATAGTTTTCTCTGTATCCCTTTCGTTCGGATCGTCATAAAAATATGCGTGCCCAACAACAGCAAAATCATTCCCCAGCCCCAGACAGCCCCCTGGACCGCCGTCAGGATTTCTGTAATCTTCTCCAACATCCATCCACTCCCTTCTCCTCACATCATTGTATGCACTTACACCTTTTGAAATATCTCCCGGACCTTTGCTTCCATCGCGGCGGCAAGATCCCAATGGCCTTCTTCCTCCAGATGAAGGGCATCCACAGTTCCGACGGAAGCCACGCTTCCGGCATCAAGGAAATGACAGCCTTCCTCATATGCTACCTGCTGATAAAGAGGTGCAAGCTCGCGGGAGAGCCAATAGGCACGTTCGCCGCCAAAACTTTCCGAAAATCCGGACTGTCCGTCACGGAGTTTTTCCCCGATCAGCAACGGAGAAACCAGGAGAATCTGCGGCATCCAGTCTGGGTGTATCTCCTGATGGAGGCGGCGGATCTCCCGGACAATACTTCGCGCTCCCTCGGCGATATCCACAGCCTCTGCCTGGTACCGCACTTTCATGTCATTCGTCCCAAGCATCAGAATCACCAGATCCAGCGGCCAGTTCATCTCCATAACTACATCGATACACTTCCATCCGTTTCGGTCTTTTTCCAGATCATCGTCGATCACCGTTGTCCGGCTGTTCAGTCCCGCCTCGATCACTCGGAAATCTTCTCCCAGGTTTTCTGCCAGCAGACTGGTCCATCGGATCCCATAAGGGTAACGCTGACTGTCCATCGGTCGGTAACCGAAAGTATTGGAATCTCCATAACATAAAATACTTTTCTTTTTCATGTGACTGCTCTCCTTATCTGTCCTTGTTTTCCGCCGGGCCTGCCTGGGCAAGTTCTTTCAGGATTTTGTCAAACTCCGGATGCTCTTTTTTCAGTATCACTACCTGTCCATCCGTGTTCAGAAAACAATGACCAGAGGTGCCTTCCGCCACAAGTTCCTTTGTCCGTGCATTCACCATCCGGTAAGACAACAGCAAACGCACGCCCCGATATTCCTGGACTTCAACGGTAATCTCAACCAAGTCCGAAAATGTGGTCGGTTTTTTGAACTCACAGGCTGCCTGTGTCACCGGTGAAACGATCCCCATGTCCTCCAGTTTCTCATAGCCCCAGCCCAGTTCCTCCAGAAAAGCAACCCTGGCTTCCTCCATCCACCGGATATAATTGGAATGGTGCGTGATTCCCATACGGTCTGTCTCATAATACTGTACGTGGTGCAGATACGGTTCCATGTTCGTTCTCTCCTTTTTGTGTGTTATTATAATACAGATCCTAAGGAAATGTAAATCCATTTTTCCTTTTCTGCATCCACAAACTCAAAGGCTGAACACACAAAAAAACCCTGATCTTTCAGAACTGTGCATTCAGCCTCAATTTCTGAAAAACCAGGGTCTTCTCTGCTTATATTTTGTGATCCGGCAATCATTCAGATAGCTGAGCGATTACGCTATTTGATCAGAAATCCTACCATTTCCATATCCTCGTTATAGGAAATAGTATAGGTAAGATCTCCCTCCTCATAGTTCACAACGACGATCGCTCCCGCATAATTTTTTCCATCCTGCTCCTGGCCGACCACCGCCGTCTTTCCGTATTCCTGAAACGCCCCTTTCTTCTCCAGCTCTGTAAGAAACGTTTCATACGTTTCCGGCGTCAGGCTGCTCTGCAGGTCATCCTGGAAACGTTCCACCCATCCCTCATAATTGTTGGAAGATGCCAGTTCAATATCTTCCACCGCCTGCTGCTCCACCTCTTCTTTCGTAAAACAGTTCGCCAGCTTGCCGCTCTGACACCCAGTCAGAAGACCGAGCGCAGCCGCTGCAAAACACATACCCGTAAGTTTTCTGAATCTCTTTGTTTTCATTTTACTTCTCATCCTATTTTTCCCCTTCCTTTTTCCATTTTCTATATGTGAGCACCATCACCGCCACACTTCCCGCCGTTCCCGCAGCAAGGACCGCCATATTGACCGCCGCATTCTGAAATACTATAGAAACATCCAGCAGAAAATGCAGCAGGATTGCCAGTGCCAGCCAGCGAAGCCGCCGGGTCCGGATTCCCTCAAGCACGATCAGCGTCATGCCGATGTGAAAGGTCATGGCACCCAGACGTTCCAGTGCCACAAGGATCGCATTTTCTCCAAACAGAAACAACGTCCCGTTTAAAAGCGCAGGGACAAGTCCCTGGAAAGCAACCCAGACTGCTTCAATCCCTCCATGGCCCAAACCGAAAGCGAAGCCATGCACCCAGCCGGTTTTTCCTCTCCGTCCGTATTTCAGTCCCAGCCACCGTGCCGTTTCTTCAAACAGACCGGCGGTAAATGCCAGAAACACACAGTACAGCACGAAATTCGTCATCGGAAGGATCATCATCCACTCCACATGGGAAGACAAAAAGTTCAGCAGCGGAATCCGGATCAGGAGCTGGGAAATGGTAAAAGCCAGCACCCCAGCCAGAAACGAAAGAAACGTTCCGTTCCTCTTTGCCAGAAACCAGACGGCTCCCCCGGCAGGAATCCCGATACAGATCATCAGACTTAAAATCCCAAGTATCATTCCTCTTTCTCCTCCTTTTCCGGCAGCAGGACGCTGACCCGGTATTCTCCATCCACCGTTTCCTGACGGATGGTACCGTGATACTTCTCCAGGGTCCGGCGCACATTTTCGAGACCAATCCCGGAATGTCCCGGCTTTTTTCGTCCCGGTTCCATGGCGTTTACAATGCTGATCACACGGAACTGATGCACGTTCTGCATTTTGATATCGAGAAACGCCTCCTCTGTACCCTGTGCCGCTTCTATGGCATTATCCAGCAGATTTGCAAAAATCGTTGTGACATCTATATCTTTCAGATCAGAAAAATCCACGTCTCCAATCTGCGCGGTTACCCGGATTCCCATGCGGCCGGCTGCGGAAAGTTTATCGTTGCAGATGATATTCAGCATCCGGTCGCTGCTGTAATACTTTTCTCCCAGAATGTTGACCATATGATACAGATCTTTCACATATCGGTCGCCTCTGCCCGATGCATTGTCCTCCCGGTACAGGCTTTCAATTGCCTGCAGGTGATTCTTCATATCGTGCAGGATCTTTCTGGATTCCTGGTATTTTCGCTCCAGTTCCGTGTAATAGCGATACTGAACCTCATTCTGCGCCTGAAACCGTTCCAGCTCCTGTTCCAGCTGGTTGCTCTGAAACATATAGCGGAACAAAAAGATAAAGTAGCAGTTCACCAAGACCAGCAGGATCAGATTGATCAGCAGAAGGGCATTGGAATACAACTGCCCATAAACCATATTCATTCTCAGCATGGAAACCACAAACACAACACTGAACACTGGAAGAAGAAACATTCCCGCCGTCTGTTTTCCTTTCAGTCTTCCCTCCTGAAGCCTTCCGATCAAGCGAATAGAAACAGCCGTGATCACCAGGCTCAGCATAATTTTCAGCGCCAGGATCAGGTCAACGATCAGAAGCAGGTTTCTGCCTCTGTAGAAAGCAAACAGGAGATTCATAAAGAAAATCCCTATCTCCATCCCGAAAAACAGCAGTACGGAAAAGATCACGTCAAAAAGCAGGCTCCAGCTCCGTTTGTGGAACAGGCTCCGCCCAAGCAGCGGCACCGCGCAGAAATAAAAGATCACCGGAATCCACACGGCCCCGATACGGTTCATCCAGAACGTCAGGGCATAAAACCCTATTCCCGCCGCGGAAAATCCAAGGGCATACCAAAATCTTCTTCGAAAGATTTCCCGTCGGTTGTGCTTCATAAACAGATAGATACAGAGCCATAATGTAATCCCTTCCGTGAAACTAAGCAGTAAATTGACAACCGCAAGCAACATGTTTCATTTCTCCTTCTTTACCTCTTCGTGTATCTCCTACAACTGCTGTGCAAGCCATCCGGTAAGCTGCTGACGGAAATTCGCTGATTTTTTCTGTGACAGCGGGATGGTACTTCCATCTGTCATCCAGATCTCGTAGCCTTTGAGGTGTTTCACCTGCCCAAGATTGACCACAAAACTTTTATGGGGTACCGCAAATCCCATGGCGGCAAGCCGCTCTCCGAGAACACCGATGCTTCCTTTCATATGAAACGTTCCCTTTTCGGAAACAATCCGTATCTTTCTCTGCAGATACTCAAAATAAATGATTTCCTGTATCTTCAGTTCGATGATCCCCTCTTCCGTCTGAAATTTCAGACGCGGTCCGTCCGTCTCCTCTTCCGTATAATCCAACACTTCACGGATCATCTCATGCACGCTTTCCCGTTTTACCGGCTTCACCAGATACCCAAAGGCATGAACCGAAAACGCATAGTCGCGGAAATCTTCGTATGCCGTCACATACACGATTTTCACCTTCTTATCCCTCCTGCGGAGCATGCGTGCCGTATCGATACCGGAAACCCCTTTCATATCGATATCCAGAAAGATCAAGTCATAATATATGCCCGAATCCAGCAGTGCTTCCCCGCTGGTATAACAGTCGATCTGAAACAGCGTTTCAAATTCTTTCAGATTTTCTTCCATCTGCTCCAGCATACTTTTCTCATCATCACAGACAGCTATTTTCATTTTTTCTGCTCCTTATCTGCCCTCAGTATATATCGTCGGAAAATTCTTTACAATCCCTTTTGCATAAGAGACAGTTTTTCTGCACAACGTACAGAAAAGGCTGCCCCGTTTGCTCAGGCAGCCTTTTCTTACACCTCTCACGCCTCATTTTCTTTGACATTTCGAATCCGCTTCCATTTACCCGTCCGGTATTCTGCAAAAGAAATCAGGTAATTTGCCAGCCATCCGATCGGTACCGCATACCAGACCATCTCGATCCCTATCCTCGGCGCCAAAGTCACCGCCAGAACTACCCGGATTGACAGGTTGACCAGATTCGCCACGGTAAACATCTTCATATCGCCCGCTCCGCGCAGCAGGCCGTCCGTGATCATCTTCAGTCCGATCAGGACGAAAAACCATCCGATAAATCTCAGATAGCTGACACCCGTACTCACAGCCATGCCCGTTCCCTCATCCCCGAGGAACAATTCGATCAGCGGACGGTAAAACAGTTCCAGGATCACACAGAGAATCACGGCAAAGGCAAACACGATCCGGTATCCGGTGTGATACCCTTCGACCACCCGGTCCTTTCTTCCCGCACCGAGATTCTGCGCCGTATAGGAGGAGATCACATTTCCCATCGCCGCCATCGGCACGATACAGATACTTTCGATCCGCATTCCCGCCGAATAGCCGGCAAGCACACTTGCTCCAAAGCTGTTGACCACCGACTGCACCAGCATCATACCGATGGACACCGTGGACTGCTGCAGGATGGATGGCAAGGCGATCCTGCACATCTCCAGAAATTCTCCGCCTGAAAACAGCGTCATTTTCCCATCCGTCGGATAGTTCCTCATCTCCTTCAGGAAAAGGAAGAATGCGAGTACCGCAGAAATCCCCTGAGCAATCAACGTCGCCCACGCCACTCCGGCTACTCCCATATAGAACTGGCAGACCAGGATCAGGTCCAGGACAATATTGAAGACCGACGAGAAGATCAGCAGGTACAGTGGAATCCTGGAACGCCCCAGGGCGTTGAACATGGACGCCAGTACATTGTACATAAACAGGAACGGCAGCCCCAGAAAATAAATATTCAGGTACTCGGTCGCCTGAGGCAGAATATTGTCCGGCGTATTGAGCAGGATCATGATCTCCCTGCCGGACAGAAGCCCCACGCATCCAAGGGTCAGGCTCACCGCCAGAAAAGAAAGCAATGCCGTACTGACAGACATCTTCATCTTCTGATATTCTCTGGAGCCAAAAAACCGGCTGGTCAGAACGGAAGCGCCCACGCCGCCTCCGATGGCGATGGAGATAAAAACGTTGGTCAGCGAATAGGAGGCGCCGACCGCCGCCAGCGCATTCTCGCCGACAAAACGTCCCACCACCACAGAATCGACCATGGTGTAAAACTGCTGGAACAGGTTGCCGACAATCATTGGAAAAGCAAAGATCAGCAGCGCCTTCATAGGTTTTTCCCGTATCAGATATTCCTTATCCATTGCTCCCTCCTCCGTTATTTCAGAAAACGTGCCAGCCGTGTCCCCATCGGCATCTGACGAAGCTCCTCCTCCTTCACCGCGCCGATTTTGATGATCAGCACACCATAGATGAGGATCGCAAGGATCACAGCGATGCACACGCTGACTGCATTGGAACCGCTCAGGAAATAAACTCCCTGATAAATTCCGCGGGCAGCAGCAGCCATAAGGACCGAAGCACAGAAAGGTAGGACAAAGGTCGTCCGCACCTCCTGATGATAGTTCAGCGTCTTGCCGATCGCAACCCAGTTCAGGATGCATACCACCAGCGCAAAAGTGACGTTTCCGATCACCAGACCGTAGACACCCATATTAAGATATTCCAGCATCACGTAAACAAGCACCACATGGATTCCCAGCGATATCGCCGAGTGTGTCACCGATTTCCGCATCTGGTCAATTCCCTGCAGGACCGCGTTGGTCACCGTGGACAGGGAGAAAAAGACAACGGCGGAGGAACCCAGCATCAGCAGTTCCTCTGTCATCTTCCGTCCATCGCCGAAGATCAGCTGCATCAGCGGGGAGGCCAGCGCAAACATTCCCAGAGAGCAAGGGATGGCAAGAAGCATGTTAAATTTAATTGTGATGGAGATCTTTCTCTTGACCTCTTTCTGACGCCCCATGACTTTGGAAGTCACGATACTTGGAATCATGGACGCTCCAAGAGAAGAAGCGATCGCCACCGGCACATTGGTCAGCAGCCGGTATTTTCCTCCGTAGATACCGAGCAGGGAGAGACGTTCACTCTCATCCAGCCCCTTTCCGCCCATGATCAGTCCGAACATGGAATTGTCCACTGACCCGCTGAGCTGGTAAACGAACTGGCTCAGGATGATCGGCGTGAACGTCAGGATCAGAAGTTTCATGATCTCCCCGTAGCTGGACGACGGATCGTAATGGTAGCCATCCTCCGTTTCCGTCTTTCTCATGGGCTTTCTGCGGCTACTCTCCTTCTTCATCAGAACTGCAAGAAGCACGAAAGCTGCCAGCGCGCCCACCAGGGTTCCAAGGGTTCCTCCTGCCGCTCCATAGGAAGCCGGATTTTCCCGTGACGCAAACCGGTTCATAAAGTCCCAGGATGCCCAGATACTGACCGCAGCATGCACCACCTGCTCCACAATCTGAGACAGGGAAGTGGGAATCATATTTCCATGTCCCTGGAAAAATCCCCGGAATACACCCATAATTGCAAAGACAAGAATGGTCGGCGCCATGACCCGGAGGGGAAGCGCACTTCCCGGACTGTTGAAGATTTTCGAAGCAATCCAGTCGGAACCTACAATCAGAAATACCGTCATCAGTCCGCCGGTAAACACGCCGACGGCAATTCCGCAGTGGAAGACCCGGTTGGCGTCGCCCCGTTCCCGCTCCTGCTCCTTTTTCGCGATCAGTTTGGAAACGGCAAGCGGAAGGCTGTACGACGACAGGATCAGACCGATGTTGTAGATCTCATATGCCGTATTATAATATCCGATCCCTTCGTCACCGAGGATCCTTGTCATTGGGATTTTGTAGAGAAGTCCGATCAGACGGACGATGATTCCGGCAGCCGCCAGGATAGAACCCTGAACGAGAAAATTTCCGCCGGACTGTCTGCTCTTTTCACTCATAGTTATTTCTCTTCCTTTTTTCCTTTTGTCCTGTTTTCGCTTTCCGGAAAACAGACCAGAGTTATTTTACTACATTTTCCCTGAAAAAGAAAGAGTCGAAGAAACGCAGTTTTTGACACAAAGAAGTACTGCTTTTGACAGTCTTTTGGTAAGACAGTGATTCAGCCAGGTCCGCGCATTCGCTGGTCAAACCTGGCTGAACTGTCACCCTTCAGGAACTCTCTCCTGCCGGATTCCGATTATTTTTTTGACTGGTTATACTTTTCAATTTCCTCTGAAATCATCTCAAAGATTCCTGAACGGATGCTCTCCGGCAGTCCGTAAGTAATGCACGGAATAAAGCCCGGCAGTCCCTCGGAATCATGGATCGCACGCTGTACTTCCTGGCGTACTTCTTCCTCCGTGGCGAACGGATTGTCCACGATTCCCGCGTCGATACCGCCCATCAGATATGGTTTTTTACCCATCAGATGACGCTGCAGCGCCGGAATGTCATTGCTCGGCAAAACGCCCTGCCAGATGTCGATATGCATATCTGCCATATCATCGATAATCTCCGCACAGTGGCTGTCTGCGTGATGGATCACGATGATGTCCTTGCCGACTTCCCTGCCGACCTCTTTGATATGGCGGTACAGTTTTTCGTAACGGTCTTTGAAGAACTCACGGTAAGTATCCGGATCCATAAATAACCGGTCTTTCGCTCCCCAGTCATCGTGGGACAGGACAACGTCCGGTTTGATGTGACGGATCAGTTCCTCCGCCATGGACATCCGGTATTCCATGATATAATCCAGCAACTCATGAACAGAATCCGGTTCCATGATCAGATTCAGCAGCGTATCTTCAAATCCCATCAAAAAGTGAAGCTGCTCGAAAAGTCCCGTCGCCATCAGGACAGATACCAGATGGGTTCCCTCCTGACGGATCTTTTCTGCATCCTCTTCCGCCTGTTTCCAATCTTCCTCCGGAAACAATGTATTCGGCTTTTTGCAGTATTTCTGCCATTCTGTAACATCCGGACACACAACATTCTCCGGCGTAATATAAGGAATCGCCGCATGATCGCCCTTTTTCCAGCGATGCGTGGTTCCCCATGCATCCTTGCCATCTTCACCTTCCACACGTCCCTGCATATGCTGGCGGGTGATCGGGTCAGAGAGCACAAATTCCAGCGGCTCATACTGTGCGATCAGTTCATCCGCGGTTCCGTTCTCCATAAATTTTCTGTATGTTTCAATACTTGTCATACTGCGTTCCTCCTTCTTATTCCACAAGCTTTCTTGCCTCAGCTGCCGCCGTATAGGCGTCCTCGGTATAAACATCCGCCCCGATCTCACGGGCAAATTCTTCCGTTACCGGCCCGCCTCCGACCATGACCTTAAACTGAAATTTTTCTCTGTATCGATTCAATACCTGTACCGTCCGTTTCATACTCTCCATGGAAGTGGTCAGCAGAGAAGAGATACACACGACAGCCGTATCGGGGTGTTCCTCCACGGTCTTCAGAAATTTTTTCTCTGAGACGTCCACGCCAAGGTCGATCACCTCAAACCCTGCCGTCTCAAACATCAGAGCTACCAGATTTTTTCCCATATCGTGCAGATCGCCTTCCGCCGTCCCGATGATCGCCTTTCCACAGGAAAAAGAGTGTTCCCGCTCCAGATAAGGCTTCAGCGCCCTGAGCCCGTATTTCATCGCCCTGGCGGAAGAAAGTATCTTTATGATATAGATTTCATCATCCTTATATTTTTTTCCTATACTCTGGATTGCCGGCGTCAGGCTGTCTCTCAGGATCAGAAGCGGCGATACCCCTGCCTGTACCGCTTCCTGCACAAGTTTTTCCACATCCTTCGGGTGCCCTTCCTCTACCGCCTCGGCAATCTGAATGATCTTCCGTTCACAGTCGCTCATGGCAGAAAGCAACATGCCGTGTAGGCAATCTTGCCCGGTCCATAATTGTAGCTCAGTCCGTTATTCTTACAGATCCGGTTGACTTCCATTCCGTATGCTTCCATGGACGTAAAGCTTTTTTCCGGGAAGCGGCAGGGTTCGTCGGGGTAGGTACACTGAGCGCAGATACGGCATCCGCCGGTTCCCACCGGCAGCGCATCCGGTTCCTGATTCCGCACCCGACCCACAAAACGGTCAAAGGTTTCCTTGTGCTTTTTTTCTGCTTCCATCATTCCTTCAAAATCCATCCAGTCTTCAATTTCACCGACTGTCTGCAGAAGGATTCCGCGGGAATATCCTTTCAGTCTCTCACCGCATTCCTCCAGAGTTCCACAGGCAGGCGGACAGGCCCAGTTTTTTCCATAAGCCCGGCAGGTGTTGTTTTCACACATCTTCCGTACTTCCGGAAGAAGTTCGATGGTGTCCATCTTCAGTTCTTTCGCATAGGTAAATCCTTCCTCCAAAGCAATCCGGATCCACTGCTCCATCTGCCACGCCTCCTTTCCTTCCCTGTTCTTCTATTCTTCTATTCTTTGATACGATCTCATGCAAAAGGTTCCGGAAATTCCAGTTCCTCCACAAAAAGATCGGAAAATTCATCTTCCGCCGCAAGTTCCACAAATCCGATCTTTTTTGCCATCCTGCAGCAGCGTTTCCATTCCGAACGGCTCACCGCCGCAAGCCGTGCGCCTTCCCCGGCAGCATTCCCCACAGCCTCGATCCTTTCCGGACGGATACCCGGCAAAAGACCGATCCTGCATGCGCTTGCCGGGTTCATATAGGAACCAAAGGCTCCTGCTATCAATACTTTTTCAATCTCTTCCGGCCGGATTTGAAGCTTTTCGCACAGGATACGGATCCCGGCCGCGATCGCAGCTTTTGCAAGCTGCAGTTCACTGATATCCTTCTGTGTCAGGCAGATGCTTTCGTCCTCATTTACTCCACGGTAAAGATATGCCTTCTGCTGCCTTTTAGCCTCCCCGGCAAACACTCCGCTGCTGTCCAGGATCCCACATTCCAGAAAGACCGCCGCCGCATCCAGAAGCCCGGAACCACAGATACCCGTCGGCTTTTCCTTACCGATCACAGAATACCTGATATTCCCGTCTTCCAGCCACACATGGTCGATGGCGCCGGCAGCGCCCCTCATTCCGCAGGAAATCTTCGCTCCCTCAAAGGCAGGTCCTGCCGCCGTAGAACACGCAAATGCACGCTCCCTGGTACCGAGGACCATTTCACCGTTCGTTCCAATATCCAGAAGCAGTGTCACCTGCTCCCTCCGGTCAAACTCCGCCGCAAGGAGACAGGCAGAAGTATCAGCGCCGACGAAACCTGCGAGATTCGGCAGCATACGGATCTTGCCCTGCGGATGGATTCCAATAGAAATTTCCTGTTCTTCCAGTTCCATGGATTCTCTCACCACCGGACTGTACGGCGCTTTCACCAACGCCTCCGGAGAAATTCCCAGAAACAGATGGTGCATACAGGTATTTCCCGCAATCGCCGCCAGAAAAATCTGCCGCGGAACGATTCCCGCCGCTTTCGCCGCATCACCGGCAAGCTCACGGACCGCCTCCCGGATTGCCTGCGTCAGTTCCTGTATCCCGTGCTCCAGCCCATAATCCGCCCGGGTGATCACATCCGCTCCAAAGACCGTCTGGGGATTGACCCGGCTGACCTTTGCGCAGATTTTTCCGGAATCTGCTTTCATCAGATAACCGGCAAGCGTGGTCGTTCCGATATCCACCGCGAGAAGATATGGCTCCGGTTTCTCACTGCACAGTTCCAGAAGTTCCGTCTGCCTTCCGTTCTGGTAAAGAATCCCGAAACAGGAACCGTTTGTCTCCTGCAGCACACGGTACATGCTTCCGGCAAGCCGGGGCACGATCCGGATTTCTTCCGCCGGGATCCCGGTTTCACGCTCTGCTGCCTGCTGTACCCGTTCCTGAATACTGTCCGGCTCTCCCGCACAGATGGGAAGCACGTTCAGCGGCACAACGGAAATTCCACTGTCCGGACGCACCTCTCTGCGAACGCCTTCCGTGAGAATCCTGGTCCGTTTTTCCCGTTCGGGCAGCCAGACCTGCAGATCCTCCCGGACCGGAAAGCAGCACGCCAAAACCTCCTGCTTCCCACTGCCGGTCTGGATCATTCTTTTACACTTTCCGCAGATGCCATGCCCGCCGCAGAGCGCGTCAGTTTCCACTTCCGCCAGACGCTCCGCCTCCAGAAGGAGCGTTCCTTCCGGCACGCGGACTGTTTTCTGATCCGGCAGAAACGTCACTGCATATTCTCTTTCCACTGCCCGCATGCCTCCTTTGTTTTCTGTATTATGCGCAGAGTTCTTTTGCTTTCTTTGCTGCCTCCGCCGCATTCTCCGTATACGCGTCCGCACCGATCTCATCCGCGAATTCCTGTGTTACAGGAGCGCCGCCAACCATGACTTTGAAATTCTGCCGGTTCGGGCACTGATTGATTGCCGCCACTGTATTCTTCAGAGATTCCAGAGTCGTTGTCAGAAGTGCCGAGCATCCCACAAGATTGATATCGGGATTTGCCTGGATGGTTTCCACGAATTTCTCCGCCGGAACATCGACGCCAAGATCGATCACTTCAATGCCTGCACTCTCGATCATCATAATGACCAGATTTTTTCCGATATCATGGAGATCACCGGCTACCGTTCCCATAACCATCTTTCCTGTCGCTCCGGACTCACCCTTCATCAGAGGTTTCAGAACTTCAACCCCCGCCGCCATGGTTTTTGCTGCCGCCAGCATCTGAGGCACATAAAGCTGTCCCGCTTCAAACTTTGCTCCGACCTCATCCATTGCAGCGATCATACCCTGATTCAAAAGATCCTCGGGTGTGCATCCCGCATCCAGCGCTTCCTGAACAATCCCTTTGATCAGTTTCAGTTTTCCTCTCTCAACATTTTCTTTTACCGCCTGTACACTTGACATAAACAATACCTCCTCCGCTTGGTTTTACCGCTTGGTTTTACCGCTTACTTTTATTTCTTTACTCCAAATGCTCCGTCATTGAACGCGTCGATATACTCCAGACAGAAATCGTCTTCCCCGTTCAGACATGCCGCGGCATACTTCATTCCCGCAAGATCTCTGTGCCATGGCGCTGTCTCATCCGGCTCTCTTTCTCCCAGGGCAACTTTCAGCATCTCCTGATACTTTTCTTCCGCCGGAAGCCCCTGGGCCGCCTGGATCATTCCTCTCATATCCTGGTTCGCCGGATCGAGAATGGCGCTGTCCATGCCCGCATGAACCGCCATTCCAAGGAATGCAAGATTCATGGTCTTTCTGCTTGGAAGTCCAAAAGAAATGTTGGACAATCCGCTGGTGATATGAACCTTCGGATACTTCTCACGAATCTGCCGGCAGCATTCGCTGAACATATGGAACGATTCCTCATTGGTCGCGATCGCTTCTACCAGCGGATCGATGTAAAGCCGCTCCGGAGCGATTCCATATTTCTCCGCCTCAGCCATGATCTCGTCCATGACTTCCATCCTCTGTTCCACGCTCTGGGGAATACCGTATTTATCACTGCACAGCAAAGCCACGCACTGCCAGCTGGTATCCGCGATCGCCGGAAAAACAATCTTTGTTTTGTTCTTCTCCATGGAAACGGAGTTGATCAGTCCCTCTTTCCTGCAGAATTTCATCGCTTCCACACACACTTCCGGGTCCGGACTGTCAATGCAGACGGGAACGTCCGTCACCGCCTGTACCTGTTCGATCATCCATCCAAGAATCTCTGTCTCCCCCTCATTTCTGGATGCATGGACATCGATAAAATCTGCCCCTGCGTCTGCCTGGAGCTTCGCGCGCTCCCGAATCAGCTGATCGTCTTTCTCAGTGATGGCTTTCTGGATCACCGGGATCGCGCCGTTCAGCTTTTCCCCTATAAGAATCATTCTGGCACCTCCTTTATCTGACAAATGTTCCACTTGGTTTCATTGTAACACACATCTGTCTTTCCGAAAATCCAACATACTTATTGACTTTCTCCGCAAATCTTCCTACACTATGTAGGAGGGATGAAATCGTTCCGTTTTTCGAAATATTGCCGATTCTTTCGGCAGAAAAGAGGGAATTGTATTGAAATTAAGCACGACATATCTGTTAGATACTTTAAATGATTGTTATAATTTTACCAAATGCAAAAAAACATCTGACATTTTCTGCATGGAACGTCCGGTCTTTTACCTTTCCGGCATGAAGATCGAACGCTGCAAAATATACATATTGTACGAGGATCTTCCGGATTTCTCAGAAACTCCGTGCCCGCCGGACTGCCTGCTGCTTGGTTTTGAAGGTCAGCCGGGCATCGAAAAACTTCCGTCCGATTGTCTCTGCGTGTTTTCCGCAGATCTTTCGCCCTTTGTTTTATTCCAGCAGATTCAGGAACTTTTCAACCGCTGCGACGCCTGGGAAGAAAATCTGCACCAGATCCAGATGAAAGAAGGTTCCATCAGTCAGATGCTGGAGGCAAGCTATCCCATTTTTCAGAATCCTATCCTGGTACAGAACCTGGATTTCACCGTCGTCAGTTCCTGCCATATGGAGGAACTGGGAGAAGATGAAGATTTTCGCTCTCCCGCCCGCAACATGGATCTGATCAACTCCATGAAACAGGATCCGATCTACAACCGGGTAAGGGAACTGGATAACGTCTTCTCCTTCCCGGACTATCTCACTGGTTTCCGTTCCCTGAACCTGAACATCAAGAAATTCGGCCACACCGCGTTCCGGATCTCCCTGGTGGAGAGCGGGCGGTCACTGAAAAGCTGGGATGCAGGGTTTCTGAAGCATCTTGGAACCTATGTGGAGTACGCCCTGCTCCATAATCTGATGCAGCGGCCTTCCAAAGACAAAACCCTGAACAGTATCCTGCTGAATCTTTTGTCCAACCGCAGCGCCGACTATATGTCCATCAGCCGGCAGCTCACTTCCTGCGGCTGGACTCCGGAGCATTCTTACCTGTGCATGATGCTCGCCGTCACCTACCTGGATCAGCAGAATCTGACGGAAAACGCGATCTGTGACTATGTGGAAAATGTGATCCACGGTTCCTGTGCTTTTTCTTTTCGGGATAATATTGTCATCTACGTGGATATGGATCTGTTCGGCGGCTCCACGGAGGATATCACAGAAAAGCTGATCTATTTTATCCGGGACAGCTTTCTGAAGCTCTCCCTCAGTTACACGGTCACCGGACACATGTATCTGCGGAAGCAGTATCTGCAGGCGCTGGCGGCTCACGAACTGGGAAACGCCCAAAAACCTTACCTTTGGATCCACGCCTTCCGGGATTTCGCCCTTCCTTATATTTTCTCACAGGCAGTCCGACAGATTCCCGGCAGTATGCTCTGCCATGAAAAGCTGCTTCTGCTGCAGGCACATGACAAAGAACAGGGCACGGAATATATGCCAACCCTGGAAGTGTATCTGAAAAACCATCTGAATGCTGTTCAGTCCGCCAGAGAGCTTTACATCCATCGCAGCACCTTCCTGTACCGGCTGGAACGCATCCGCGCGCTTCTGGATTCGGATCTGACGGATTACGATGAACTGCTGTATCTGATGATCTCCTTTTATCTGCTGAAGGAGGATCAGCCAAAGCGCCAGGACGATTCCCAATAATATGACAAAAAAGTGTGCGGTTTGTCGGGTATAACGAAACATAAGCCTTTCGTTGTTCCCGGCAAACCGCACACCTGCGCGTTACTCTTTGTTTACTTTTTTATAGTCTGGAAACCGTAATCCGTGTATCCATTCTCCCACTCTGCCTTCACCAGATACAGATAGCCTGTGTCTGCCTTTTCCAGAAGATATTGTTGCGCATTCTCCGTTTCTTTTACCTCAACCGCTTCTCCTTCCGGCAGTTCCGCCTGTCCCTTTACACTCTCCGACCAGCGGGTTACTGTTACCTGTTTCGGTGTCTCCGTGAAAGACAAAGTCAGGTCCGTCGGCTCAGCAAAATCGATCTCGTTCAGAACTTCCCACTGTGAAATTACAGGCGCATCCGCAACCTCCTCTGTCATGGTTCCATCTTCCGCCGGATATTCCCAGCGATAACTTCCGGTACTCGTCGCCGCAGACACGATCGCCTGTGTCGTCCGGTATTCCAGGCTCAGCAGAGGAACTTCTGCCGGATCAGGCTCCTGATAAATCCCGTCGATGATCTCCTGATACTGATCCGCATCCGAAGGACTTCCCGTTTCCTCCACCTGGATTTTTGTCACGCCGGGATACTGTCCCGGATAACTGTTCATCATGATTCCGTTGCCATAGATCCGCAGGATGTTTCCCTTTTCCAGATCCTCCTGCCCGATCTTGTTTCCATCGATATCATAAATTTCTTCCGGCATGGTCACAGTAAAGACCGATCCGCTCTCCTGATCCACCATAAGATATCCGCCTTCGTCTCCATACGGAACATACATCGCCAGATTCTCCACCTGTCCCTCCTGTTCAGAACTGCCCTGCACAGAGCTGTCGGAAACTGCGCTGCTGTCTGCCTGTCCGGCAGTCATCGTCTTCGTTTGTTCCGCAGAAGACGATGACGACGTCCCCTCTGCCGTTCCGGAATCAGAAGCGCATCCTCCTGCTGTCAGGGCAAGCAGCAGGGCTGCCATTCCCGCCGCAGTTCTGTACTTTCCTCTTTTTCTCATGACCTTTTTCTCCTTCTCCATCTCTTTTATTCCATGCAATCACGGATCATTTTTCATCTCACAGACTGCCGCAAAACACAACTCCAGCGCGGCGGCCAGAGCGCTGCTTCCCCAGTCTCTCGCATCGTAGTTTTCTGCATCTGCCAACGTATCTGCAGTGAAGAGGATCTGTCCGAACAGGATCTTCCGGAATCTTGCACAGGCGGCAAGCGCGGAACACTCCATCTCCACAACTTTGCAGCCTTCCTCTCTCCGGTACTGCACCATTTCCCTCGTCTCCCGGAAAAAGCCATCCGTCGTCCAGGTTTTACACTCTTCAAAGGGAATGCCTCTGCTGACAAAAACCTGACGGATCGCCCGCACCCCTTCCTCATCGAGGCGTATGGTCCTGGAAGGCGGAAGATAATGATAGGATGCGCCCTCGTCACGAAGGGCCTCAACGGGAATCAGAAACGCATTTTCTTCCAGAGGTTCCAATGCTCCGCAGCTGCCCGCAGAGATCACCTTCCGCACCCCGCAGCTGATCAGAAAATCCAGAAACTGAACCGCCGCAGCGCTTCCAAGCGGCGCCTGACAAAAACAGACGGTCTCTCCGTGGTAATCGGTCTGATAAACCGGATACGTTTTTGTGATCGTGACAAAAGTTCCGATCATTTCGCACTGGCTCCGCACCGCAAACTGTTCGATCTCATCTCCAAGAAACGCAAAGACTGCCTTTTCCGGAAAACGATAGCCTTCCTCCCTGTTCGGCATTAGTATCGCCCCTGGGTCTTCATCGTATTCCAGAATAGGCAGCATATGTTTTTGAATTGCCATTGTTCTTCTCCTCTTACAGCAGCGTGTACTGCAGCATTTCGTAAGCCAGACGGCTTCCCTCCATGATTTCCGGCGGAAGAAGAGCCCTCGCAACACATTTCAGTTCTTCTTCCGGTTCGTTAACCCGTTTCAGATATGCATAATCACCGTCAATTCGTTCTACTGTATAATCAATTCGCTCAAACATTCCATTACCCTCCTTCATGTTTTCACTATTTTATCATCAATTCACGATTTTCTCAATCTATTTATAGATTTTCACCCTCTGAAATGTCCGCGTAACGGTCGGCGAAGACGGCATACGATTTTGGCGGTTCGGGCACGTATTTGCCGTGTATCCTCTGGACTCTGACATCCAGCTTTCCGAAAAGATACGCTTGGATTCCGATATTTCCATACGCCGTCGGATGTTCCTGTTCATTTCCGGAAAAAGGCGTAAAAAACTGCCCTGTTACTGCATGAGCAACCAAAGTATCCTTTCGATTCTCAGAGATCTGGAAAAATGGAAGAAAGACCTTGCAAGCAGGCAGTCTGTACAAAAAAGATAAGATTTTTTGTATGTTTTACCAAAAACGCAAAAACAGCGAAAAATCCATTGCTTTTTCGCTGTTTCTGCTTCATAATGAATCCAACATAGAAATGCAGAGTAGGTTTATATGCGTTAAGTGCTTTCCGGATAGAGAGTCGCTGGAAAGACGAAAAGAGTAATCTTGCGGTATATAAGTCGCATCTCGCTGCAACAGAAGATAACAAAATTATCTCCTATTGTAGTAAGAAGCCCAAAAAAGGAGGTAATTTTTTTATGTCTAAAAATCCGTCAAGCTCTGAAAAAAAGCAAAATATGTTTCTGTCATCTTCCCAAGAGCTGAAGAAGGTTCCTGTCCTTGCCGTATGTGCCATGTTCGCGGCGCTTGCATTGATTCTTAATTCTGTGGCGTCCATCAACATCGGTCCCTATATCAAGATCGGCTTCTCGGCAATCCCCAATCAGCTGGTCGATTACCTGTTCGGTCCGGTCACCGGTTCCCTGTTCGCGGGAATCCTTGATATCGTAAAATATGTCATGAAACCGGACGGCGCGTTTTTCTTCGGTTTCACCTTCAACGCAATGCTTGCAGCGTTTATTTACGGCTGCTTTTACTACAAGAAAAAACTTACTTTACGGCGGGTGCTTCTTGCCAAGCTGATCGTTGTCCTGGTGGTAAACGTTCTTCTGAGCACCCTGTGGCTGGATATGCTGTACGGAAAAGGCTTTCTGGTTCTTCTTCCGGCACGTGCGATCAAGAACCTGATCATGTGGCCGATCGATTCCGTGATCTTTTTTGCACTCACACGTCTGATCGAGCAGACCGGTGTCTTCCGTATCTTCCGCACAACGGCAAGATAACACAAAAAATAAATTATGTTTCATCCGAAACTGCATTTTCAATGTTGAAACCCCCGGAAAACGAATCCTGACCGATTGTTTTTCCGGGGGTTTCCCTCTGTTCGGAATGATACTAAAAAAGTTCTAATACATGACACATTTTCCGATAAAAGATCTGCTCCAACGGAGCGTCCTGATTTTTCACCTGCACTTCCGGCATCCAGGGAATCTCCCTGGCAGAGCGCACGCCGCACAAAAGCGCAGACAAGGCGTTTACCGGCAGACAGAGATCCGCGGCTTCTTCCGTTCTTGCCACCCGATTTTCCTGTCCCGGCGCAAAATCCACCTGCCAGACACCGTTATTCTGCGGAAGCATTTCATCCTTTACTTCCAGGCGGATTGTTCCGCTCCCCTTGCATCTGCAGAGTCTCAGCGCTTCCGGCACATGAACAATCCGGAGCATTCCATTGTAAAACCTCTGACAGGTGATTCCCGTACTTTCCGTAAAAAACGAATCCGGGCGGATCCACTCCGGCACTCCGAAGCGGATTTTCTTGTAATAAGCGGAAAAACTGGTTTTCACAAAAGAAAACAGACCAAGATACGCCTCGGTATTCAATGCTAGGAAGCCGTTTTTCAGCTGAAAGGTCGTGGTGCAGTCAAACACTTCTCCATCCGTCTTCCTTGCGATCAGAAATCCCTGCGGTTTGTGATCCCTGTCTCTCCAGAGATAGATATACCGTTTCTGTTCCAGCAGATTCTCCTTCGCCAGCGCCGGATCGTAAACTGACCGCCGCACCGCCAGGTTACAGTCTTTATAAAACTCCCGGTAAATTTCCAGAAGCGGAGACAGATCGTCCCCTGGAAGCAGCTGTTCCACCGTTCCTTCCACCGGTGCTGACGGAAGCGCATCGAACGGGACTGTCCACTCACAGACACAGCCATTGTTCTCATATCCGAATTTCCGATAGTAATTGGTGCTGAACGGGTACAGCGCAGAAAGCACAAATCCCCGTTCGTACATATCCGCCAGCGCGGATTCGAAACACCGCCGGATCACTCGCTGGCGGCGCCACTGGGGCAGCGTTGAGACGCCGCCAATTCCTCCCATCTGGACGTCATGACCATCGAAGCCTGCGGTAAAATGGCTGACGGTAATGCTCCCCAGCAGTTCTTCATCATCGTCCGCAAAGCAGCCCCAGCATTCCGTTTTGAAAGTATCCTGGGACGGAACCTCCGTCTGGGCGGCTTCCTGCGACTGCTTTTTCGCTTTTTCCGTATCAAACGGAATTTCAAAACAAACTGCCTGGATCCGATCCGATTTCCACTGTTCCTCTTTCCGCAAAATTCTCGTAATCATACTTCCGTTTCCTCCTGCTGCATGAGTTTCATCCGTACAAATCGATCTAACAAGTAGAATCTATCAGCAACGATTCATCCAGTGGAACCGCTGCGACGATCATTCAAAAAATGCATTCAGTTCTTCCCTGAATTTTTCCGGAACCTCCCGCGGGAACGGGAAAACTTCCGCAGAAGCCAGCCGTTCCGCCACCATGGCAAGCAGCCGGCTGCTCCGCTCCAGGGACCAGGCGGAAATCAATGCCGCCGTATCGTGACGGGTATGCATGCCGAAACCATCCCGGTTCAACGTCATGGCAGGAACGCCTTTCCATGCAAAACTGTTGGAATCACTTCCCCAGATCTGATGTTTCAACGATACCCCCATGCCTGCTTCGTGGGCATACGCGGAAAGGATCTGACAGATCTCCGGATTCCCGGTCACTCCGATGACCGTCCCTCCGATGGTCTGCCCGGCAAGGTCCACGTTCATGTTAAAGCGGTGCGACGCCAGTTCTTCGCCGTGCCGCTCCACATAGTTCAGGCTTCCATACAGGCCTTTTTCTTCCGCGCCGAACCACAGGAATTCCATCGTCCGGCGGGGCCGGTGTACAGAGAAATACCGGCAAAGTTCCATGACGATCGCCGCTCCTGCCATATTGTCGTAAGCGCCTGGCCCTTCCGGCACGGAATCGTAGTGAGCGCTCACAGTCAGTATCTCATCCGCCCGCTGGCTGCCGTCGATCCGCAGGATCAGATTGCGGGAGATTCTTTTCTCCTTTTCCTGGCGCAGGATCAGACGGACTCTGGATGTACCCCGTTCCACCAGTTCCACTGCGTCTTTGTAATGAACAGTCACTCCCTGTATTGGCGTTTCTTCCACCCCGCGCAGCGAACGGCGTGCCGGGCGAAGATCCTCTCCCTCGTCGATGGGCGTTCCGGAAAGCATCACAAATCCCGCCGCGCCTGCTTCCACAAGCTTCTGATAAAATGCTTTTCTCACAATTCCGTTGACCAACACAATCTTTCCCCGAGCATACGCCAGGCTGATCTCGTCGCCATTTTCCACATAGAGAAACGGCGCTTCCAATCCGTTTTCCGGCGTGCTTCCGCATCCGGCGCACCCGACAACGGAATATTCCTTCTGATATGGCTCCGTGACCACCAGGCGCGCCTCCAGAATCCGGGATTCCTCAAAGGAAAACGGCTCCTCACGGAACGTGATCCCCGGACCGGACACATTCTGTTCCAGATACTTCCGGATCTTCTCCGCAGCCGCCAGTTCCCCTTCGGTTCCCGCTTCCCGAATAAAATCAAACTGTCCGAGAAACTCCAGCGCTCTTGCACCGCTGATCATTGTTTTATCCATAGACTCACTCTCTTTTCCGTTCTCTTTCGCAAAAGTTCAGCTGGCTGAACTGTCATTTTCTTTCCTTTTCTCCCGTGCTTCCAGGATTCGGAGCAGCATTTCACCGGTTCCCACATTATATCCGCTGGCGGCATAGATTCCATTGCGTTTCCCGTCCGTTACCAGGATCAGCGGAAGCTTTTCGTGATCCACATACATCCTGCGCCCCAGCAGATAAACATTTTCCACGAAATCGTCGTAATAGACCGGAATTTCCGGAAACGTCCGCAGAGTTTTTGCAACTGTAGGATCCTGCAGGGCATCCTCCGAACGGACCACGAACAGAATCCGGGACATCCAGGCGCGGAACGCCTCCGCCTGCTCCATCATTTCATTGAGGATATGTTCCGTCGGCTCCCGGCTCTCCTCCAGCCAGATCATCACCCGGCAGGAGCCGTCCGTCAGTTCCGAAGCGGTGACCGGGGTTCCCTTCCCGTCATTTACCTGGAATTCCGGCAGATCGATGGATTCCAGCATATCGGAAAGATCTGCTTCCCGCAGTTCCAGCGTCAGTTCCCGGCAGCTTCCCGGCTCCAGAAGGATCTGGCACTGCCGCGCGAACTGATTTCCGTTGGGCAGACGGTTGGACGTGATCAGCCGGTAGGTTCCCGCCTCCAGCCACAGCTCCAGGCGTCCGTCCTCCGTCCAGGTTTTCTCCGTCAGCTGCAGGGACCGCCAGCCATGCTCCGTTCTGCGGGCAATGCTCCAGTTCTGAAAATATTTCCAGACAATATCTCCCGCCGACTTCAGCGTCAGGCGGCAGTTCTTTTCACATTCCGCAAGCACAGGCGCAAAGCCGCCGTCTCTCCAGTACTCCATCGCTCCGTCGTCCGGATTCAGCCGCGCCGGAATGCCGAGGCTTCTCGCAGCAGCCACAAACAGGATTTCCCTGGAACGCCGGCTTCCGATTCCCGTTCTCACACACGCCGCCGGCGCTGTGATCAGACTGCTCCGCTCTTCCTCCGGACGCTCCTGTATCTGACGGCAGATTTTCTCCCATAAAAGCTTCGGCTCCTTCCGGAAGTTCCTTTGCTCCTCAGCAGACATCCACTCCAAAAGGGAACGGCGGTACGGAGTCATCACTTCATACTCTACCCTTGGGTTCAAAACACAGGATATGAACCGCGCATACTCCTCTGTCCCCGGTTCAGGCACCGCTTCCCCAAGGCTGTCCATCGTTTCCTCCAAATGATGTTTCAGGATTTCACAGCAGCAGTCCGTCCGGTCTTTCTCTGTCAGCGTTTCCAGCAGCGCTCTGCCGCAGGCTGCCTTGTTTCCCTCCAGGGTATCCAGATAACTGCGAAACGCCTTGAGTTCCGGATTCACCCAATCCTTTGTTTTTTCTCTGCGCTTCTGTTCCGCCTCTTCGAGACGGCGTTTCCCATCCTCCGCCTGTTCCGGCGTCGGCTGATCCGTGTTCACTGGCGTATCCACCGGAGCGATCAGATCACAGTCTGTCCAACCGTATTCCTGTTCCCGGGTTCCCAGGCGGATCTCGCAGCTGCTGTTTTCCCGGACGTCAAGAAACGCCTCTCCGGTCTGACCGTCTTTCTGCGCCCAGAGGTGCAGCGTGCCAAGTCCGGTGGTCAGAACTGTTTTTCCCTCGCCATCCGTCACGGTCTCCGCGATCGGCGCATACTCCGCATAATTCAGTACCTCAAACTGTACCTGCGCGGATTCCACGGGGCTGCCATCCTCCATACGGACGGTGACCTCCACGGTCTTTACCGCCGCGTACCGGCTCAGTTCATTGAGCATGGTCACCATGCCCTCTTTCCCGATCTGTTCCTCCTGCTCCGGCAGGATGTTGTCAAACCACCGGGCATGCACCATCATCGCCCGGGAGGACGCGTTGGTAAACCATCCCTTATTCAGGATCGGCAGCGGTTCACAGGCTCCGGTAAACTGCCATTTTCCTTCGGTCCAAACCTCCACCCACGCATGGTTGTCATCACAGTGGGACCATTTGGGCGCATAGACCTGACGGGCAGGAATCCCGGCGCTTCGCATGGCGTTGACGGTAAATGTAGACTCTTCTCCACAGCGTCCGCTGCCTCTCAGCCAGACAGCCAGCGCCGACAGCGTCCGGTCGTCCGACGACTGGTACGTCGCCTCCGCGGCACACCAATAGTTGATCTTAATTGCGGCCTCACGGCCCTCAAGCTCTCCCAGCTGTTCTTTCATACCGTCATAGAACAGGCGGCGGCATGGACGGATTTCCTCCTCATTGACCCGATGGTACAAAACGTAATTCAGGAAAATTTCCTCCGGCAGACGGCGGACCGATTCCTTCGTCTCCCAGAGCCAGACTCCATGTTCCGCAAAATCCAGAAAGGTTTCAAAAGGATAATTTCCCCTGTCGCTCCAGGGCATTGCCCCGTACATCCACTTCATCGCCAGCGCGACAGGCTCCCGGCAGGCGCTGATCTTTTCATCCACCGGACCGAAAACATCCGGGAATTCCCGGCACAGCTGTTCATACCGGCGTTCAATTCTTTTTCTGTTGTATTCCAAAAACATTTCTTTTCCTCTATAGCATTTTATATTCAGATACGTTCCAGAACGTCTCTCGCCGCCCGGACCTTCTCCGCCGAAGTGCGGTATATTTCATACTCGCTGAGGGACGGCAGCCCCATATTGACGCCTTCCTTCCGATAACGCATCTCACTGTCCAGGGTCACCTTGCCGGACATATGCCAGGCTCTGATCCCCGCAGCCGGAGCAAGCCTTTCGATCACTTCTGCGCTGACACCTCCACCTGCCTGGATACAGATCCTTCCAGCGCTCCGTTTCTCCAGTTCCCGCAGAAGTTCCGCCCCCTCCAGACAGTTGTTTCTCTGCCCGGAGGTCAGGATCGTGTCGATCCCCAGCTTTACCGCATCCTCCAGGGCTGCAAAAGGATCGGCGCAGACGTCAAAGGCACGGTGCAGGGTCACGGACATGTCCTTTGCCTCTTCCATCAGCCCTTCCATCTGCTCCATGTTCAGCGTGCCGTCCGGTTTCAGAATGCCGATCACCACACCCTCCGCGCCCAGTTCACGGTACATCTTCACTTCCTCACGGATCACCGCATACTCGTAATCCGTATAACAGAAATCCCCGAATCTCGGACGGATCAGCGCATGGATCCTGATCTTGCTGTGTCTGCGCACCTCTTCAAAAAATTTCGCCCCCGGCGTCGTCCCTCCGATCACCAGATTCTGACAGAGTTCCACCCGGGTCGCACCGCCTTCCTCCGCTGCCAGAACGGATTCCACAGAATCGGCGCACACCTCTAAAATATAATCTTTCATCGTCGTCTCTTTCACACTTTTCTATTTACATTTCCGCTGATTTCCGGATTCCACACAGCGAATTACTTCAAAGTCACTTCCAGCACCGTATCAATCTCGTCCGGCAGCACCGGATCCGGTCCCAGGTTGGCAAACACGATGTCCGGATAATCACTGTGTACCCAGCTTGTGGAAACCGGGATTTCCGCACCGGTCGCCAGCCAGCGGATGGATGCGATCTCCTCCTTCTTCAGTCCCGGCAGCGTCACCGGGCCGATGGTATTTTCATACATATGGAAATAGAGTTTCTTTCCTTTCGCTGTCACACGTCCGAAATCCGGCTTCTCAATCTCCGCCTTGCCGCAGCCATAGATACTGTCGCCGTTCTTCTTCATCCATCTTCCGATCACCGCCAGACGCTCCAGAGATTCCTCAGGAATGTTCCCTTTGGCGTCAGGTCCCACATTCAGAAGCAGATTTCCGCCCTTGGACACACATTCCACCAGCTTTTTGATCAGCATGGAGGCAGGTTTAAAGTAATGATCCGTCGCATGGTATCCCCAGTTGTTGTTCATGGTCACACACGCCTCCCAGGCGATGTCCTGTCCATGGACGTCCTGGATCCCGTTCGGCGGGATCATCTGCTCCGGACTGACAAAATCACCGTGGTACGGCGCAGGATTTCCGGTGGCAAGGGAGCCATAGCCTTCACCGCTGACCTCGAGACGGTTGTCGATGATCACATCCGGCTGCAGACTGCGCACCATATCGATCAGCTCCGTACCTTTCCACGCTTCCCCTCTCAGTTCGTCATAGGAAAAATCAAACCAGAGAACGTCGATCTTTCCGTAATTGGTACAGATCTCTCTGACCTGGTTGTGCATATAGGTCAGGTAACGGTCAAAATCACGGTTTTCATTGCTGTACTCCGGATGGTTCCGCATCGGATGGTTTCTGTCTCCGTAGTGAGGAAAATCATCGTGGTACCAGTCGATCAGAGAAAAATACAGCCCCACCTTCAGGCCGGCCTCGCGAACCGCCTCCACGTACTCCGCTACCAGGTCTCTGCCGCATTTTGTGTTCGTGGACTTGAAATCTGTGTACTGGCTGTCGAACAGACAGAAACCGTCGTGGTGCTTCGCGGTCAGTACCACATACTTCATTCCCGCGTCCTTTGCCGCCTGCGCCCATTTTTTCGGATCGTAATCGGTGGGGTTGAATTCATAAAAATATTTCATATAGTCTTCTTTCGGGATTTCTTCCACACTCCGGACCCATTCTCCTCTTGCCGGTATCGCGTAAAGCCCCCAGTGGATAAACATGCCGAATCTGGCATCTCTGTACCATTCCATTCGTTTTTCATAAGCTGCCCTGTCAAACTGATACATCGCTTTTTCTCCTCTCTTCGTTGGTATGAATATGGAATTCATATGTCTGTCTGATTGTATCACGAATCCGTCGTTTTGAAAATGGGGTTTTGTTGATTCGGACGAAAACACCGGAAGGGGCGGCAGGGCGCTATGTGTGCGGCGGGCGGCTGCGTGACCGGAAGAAAAAACGGCTTCCCGCATTCCCCATAAAGAGGAAAAGAGGCTTTGTGACACATAGATTCCTGTCGCCATCGCCAGCAGCATACTGATCAGTGTCAACAGGTTCACTGTCACCATCAGGATACGAAATCTGCTGTATTTTCCTTTTCCGATATTTTTATACCATTTCCAGTTCAACGCATTATGTATCAAAAACAGGATAAGAAGCTTTAAACCTTTTCTTTTCTGCATTTTGTTTCTCTCCTTTTTGGTTACATCTTTACAGATCCAGTCCCGCAACCCAGTCTGTCACATCGCTTTGCGCATCTGGTACACTGTTCCGTGAGATGGACAGGCCAAAATGTATCATTGACATCCTATATACTATGTTGTACGATATACCTATCGATAAAACAGCAGTGAGGTGAACAGAATGAACTTAGACAAATGGAAATCGCAGATCGTGCGTGGTACATTAGAATACTGTATTTTGCTCATGTTGAACAAAAAAGTATATTACGGATATGAGATTTTACAGGAATTAAGCAAGTACCCTATGATTGCTTCCACGGAAAGTACCGTATACCCCTTGTTAAGGCGATTGCAAAAAGAAAATTATCTGCAATCTACCTGGCAAGAGTCCGCGGAGGGGTTACCGCCACGAAAATACTATTCATTAACACCAGAAGGCAAGGAATATCTGGAAGCCATGAATCATGAATGGGAAAAATTATTATGTGCTATGACTGATTTGAAAGGGGAATAAAACTCATGGACGCTGCATTTGAAAAATACTTAGATACTGTTGATAAATGTTTAAAGCCACTTCCAACTTCAGAAAGAATGGATATTGTAAAAGAGATAAAAGGCTCTATCTTAGAAATGGTAAGTGACAATCTTACATCGGAACAAATTTTGGAAAGATTAGGAAAGCCAAAAGACCTTGCAAAAGCATATCTTGGTGATTTGCTGTCAAATGAAAGCGGATTTAGCTGGAACAGATTTTTAACTGTCTGTGCATTTTATAGCATTGTCGGTTTTTCTGGAATGTTTGTTATTCCGTGTCTTGTAATTATGGCTCCAGTATTGATTGTCTGCGGTATTGCCAGTCCGATTTTAATGGCAATAAAAATGGTTGACTATATTTTAAATCTCGGATTACCTTATATGGAAAATATGGGAGTGTTCACTGGTATCATGGAATTAAATCCTATAGCAGAATTTGTGGTTGCACTTGTAGTTGGAGTATTACTCTATCTCGCAGGCCGTGGCTGCTGGAAGTTATTAGTCAACTACTGCAAAAAAGTCAGCAAGACAAAATCTGATTTGTCAATTTAATGTGTATCACATACAGCGGTTAGTCTATATGATTGACCGCTTTTTTCTTATCCGGGAACTTGGAATTTTCCATAACGCGTTTGGTATATCGCCATCGATGTCTAAAAAAAAATTGCAATTTTTATAAAGATTGTGTAAAGTATAAGAGTAATACATATGCCGCGGACAGATGATGTCCCTGGCAAGTAATAATCAGGAGGATATTATGTCGAAATCAAACCATTCATCTTCCGGCAGAAGCCACGCTTCTGTCTTTGACCTTAACGGCGTGCCAGGCTTCGGACAGGCTCTGCCGTTGGCGCTCCAGCATGTAGTTGCCGCGATCGTGGGATGCGTAACGCCGGCGATCATCGTTGCAGGCGTTGCTCAGGTCAGCGACCGCGACAGGGTCATCTTGATCCAGGCTGCTCTGATCGCATCTGCACTCAGCACACTGCTGCAGCTGTTTCCTTTCGTCCGCACCCAGAAATTCCAACTCGGCGCTTCACTGCCGGTCATTATGGGTATCAGCTTTGCTTACGTGCCAAGCATGCAGGCGATCGCTGAAAGTTTTGACATCGCGACGATCCTCGGCGCCCAGATTGTCGGTGGCTGTGTCGCGCTGCTCGTCGGTATCTTCATCCGAAAGATCCGTGTACTGTTCCCGCCGCTGGTAACCGGCACGGTCGTTTTCACCATCGGACTTTCCCTGTACCCCACTGCGATCAATTACATGGCAGGAGGAACCTCCAACCCGGATTACGGTTCCTGGAAAAACTGGCTTGCCGCTTTGTTTACCCTGGTTGTTGTCGTAGGACTGAACCATTTTGCCAAGGGAACTCTGAAGCTTGCCTCGATCCTGGTGGGAATTATCGCAGGTTATGCTTTCGCCGCCTGTCTGGGGCTGGTGGATCTTTCCGGCATTTCCTCCGCCGGTGTGTTCCAGGCGCCGCTGCCGCTCCACTTTGGCGTAAAGTTTGAGCCGTCCGCATGCATTGCGATCGGTCTTCTGTTCGCGATCAACTCCATCCAGGCGATCGGCGATTTCTCGGCAACCACCGTCGGAAGCATGAACCGTGAGCCGCAGAACAAGGAACTTCAGGGCGGTATCCTGATGTACGGTATTACCAATATCCTGTGCGCGCTGATTGGCGGACTGCCAACGGCGACTTACAGCCAGAACGTCGGCATTGTCACCACAACAAAGGTAGTCAACCGCTGTGTCCTTGGTCTTGCAGCCGTTATCATGCTGATCGCCGGATTTTTCCCGAAATTCTCGGCGCTGCTCACCACGATTCCCCAGTGTGTCCTCGGCGGTGCGACGATCTCCGTGTTCGCCTCCATTGCCATGACCGGAATCAAGCTGATCATGCGCCAGGAAATGACCTTCCGCAATTCCTCAATTGTTGGTCTTTCCGTTGCGCTTGGTATGGGAATCTCCCAGACCCCTGCGTCTCTGGCAGCTTTCCCGGAGTGGGTGACGATGATCTTCGGAAAATCTCCGGTTGTCGTTGCTACTCTGGCAGCAATCCTGTTGAATGTAATCCTTCCAAAGGATAAACCTTCCGGCAATCGTAACTGATCAATACTGCCGGTACCAATGCTCGTTGTGAAGTGATTTTTTCATGAAAAAGGGGGACAAACGTATGTGGATTTTTACAGGCGCATTCAGTATCTTATTGACTTTGATGACATGGATCTTTGCATTCAGAAAAAGCTGGAACAAGATCTGGTCCGCAGCCGCTGCCATTATATTCATGGTGTTCACGCTGTTACTGTGGTATCACCAGATTTACCGCTGGATTCTGAACGGAGACTGGGCTGCCTTATCGGATGTTATTCCACCCATATTCCCTGTTTTATGCGGATATGCCGTTTTCATCATTCTTTTGAACTGTATTCCTGTCTTTGTCGGCAAAAATCAGGATCAGGGGATGCACAGCGTTAAGCGTTAATCCGTAGAACGCACTTTTCAAACAAACACTGAAAACCATAGTTGCTTCACAACAGAAAATCCCCGGGGAAATCCGGACAGCCAAACTTGCGCAGTTCGCTGTTCGGATTTCCCCGGGGTATTTTTTCAGAAAAAGCCGCGCTCCTTATCAATTTACTGCAATTTGAACACCAGTGCGATGGGCGCGGAGCCGCCGCGGCGCCCTGCCGGCACGGTGACGGTAATGCCGCTCTCACCCGGAACAAAGGACATGTCCTCGCCGCTGTCCAGCATAGTCACCTTGGAGACCTTGCCGGCGTAAGGAATAAACAGCTTGGAATCAACCGATTCCTGGGCGACGGGAAACAGCCGGATAGCGTAAACCGCATCGCCCTTCCTGGTAAAGGAAATATTCCCGGACTGATAAGGCGCGCAGACACGGGTGCCATAAATCGCTTCGCCGTAGACCTTAAGCCATTCGCCCAAGCCCCGCAGGCTGTCCATGGCGTCCACCGGGATGCGGCCGTCCGGCTGGGGACTGACGTTCAGTGCCAGGTTTCCGCCTTTTGCAACGATGCCCACCAGCGTGTTCACCAACTCCCGGGGGGATTTGTACCGATCGGCGTATTCATAGGTAAAATCTGCCCCCAGGGTGAGGCAGCTCTCCCACGGCACACCCAGCGGTTCTTCCGGCACGCACATTTCGGGGGTCACGTAGTTTTCGTAAGGGCCGCCGACGGTGCGGTCCACCGAAAGGATGCCGGGCTGGATTTTCCGGGCTTCGTCCACAATCTCACCCAAGCGGATATCCTGACCGTTACTTGCGCAGACCCATCCGGCGTCAAACCAAAGGATGTCAATGGGTCCGTAACCTTCGCAGAGCTCCAGGACCTGGTTTTTGGTGTACTGGACGAAGTTTTCCCAGCGCTCCGGCTCCGCAGCGGGGCTGTACATGGGACCGCGGTCGGAAGGGTTCGGGTCTGGAAGCTCCGGGGTGCGATAATAGGGGGTGTGCCAGTCAGCCTTGGAGAAATAAGCGCCGATGCCCAGTCCCTTTTCCCGGAAGGCGTCGAACATGCTCTTAACCAGATCCGCATGCTCGCTCACATGGTACGGACAATCGGGAGCCGTCACCTTATAGTCCGAATACCTGGTGTCCCACAGGCAGAAGCCGTCGTGGTGCTTGGTGGTGAGGATGAGGTACTTGAAGCCGCAGTCCTTGGCTGTCTGCGCCCATTCCTCCGGCTGGAAGCGGATGGGATTGAAGGATTTGTTCAGGGCGTAATACTGCTCCTTGAACTTCTCCCCATCGTCGGTCCAGTTCACCTGGTGGCGGGACCAGTCGGCATCCTTGTCGCTCAGAGCCCAGGATGCCACTATCCCCAGCTGACAGTAAATTCCCCAGTGTATCATCAAAGCAAGTTTCTGATCCTGAAACCACTCGAGCTTCTCCAGCACGGCGGGATCGGTGGGCTTTACATAAGTATCAACGGCGCTGTAGTTGTGGACGCCCTGCTGTACCACTTCTTCCTTGTTTTCCACTTCTGCGCTCATACGAATACCTCCTTCCTTTAAGCGGAGGTCGCTCAAAACCGCGGTTTTGAACGACCTCCGCCCCGTTCATCAATAGATCTCGTAACTGCAGCCTTCCCTCATCATGACAGGAATAATATCCAGCGGCGCTTCCGCCTCTACGGTCTGTCCGCCTTCGTAAGTTTTTCCTGTATACGCGTCTTTCCATCTGGTTCCTGCCGGAAGGTAAACAGTCCTTGTCCTTGCCCCTTCCTCCATCACCGGAGCTACCAGGAGATCCGGACCGAACATATAGCAGTCCTCCGTCTCCCAGCAGACAGGATCTTCCGGAAAATCAAAGAACAGCGGGCGCATCACCGGCGCTCCTGTCTCACTTGCCGCCTTCATGCATTCCCGGATATAAGGACGGAGACGTTCACGGATAAACAGGTATTTGCTGAGGATCTTATAATTTTCTTCCCCGAAGCTCCACACTTCATTGTCCTGCCCGCTGGTCAGCTGGCGGACACCGTTGATAAACTCTTCCTCCCGCTCATACCATGGGGAACGCTCTCCGTGCATCCGGAAGACCGGACAGAATGCGCCCCACTCAAACCAGCGCACCAGAAGCTCCTGGAACGACTTGTCCGAGATATCACCGCCGAGGAATCCTCCGATATCAGAAGTCCACCAGGGAATTCCTGCCATTCCCATATTCAAGCCTGCCTGAAGCTGTTCCCGCATGGAGCGGAAGGAAGAATGAATGTCTCCCGACCAGGTCAGGACTGCATATTTCTGGCTGCCCGCCCATGCGCAGCGCACCAGGCTCAGGATATTCTTCTCTCCCTCCGCCTTAAGGCCTTCATAGAAGCCTTTCGCATATCCCACCGGATACACGTTGCTGCACTGCAGCGCCGGTCCCGCATAGTAGCGGTAATTGTCAAAATCATAAGGACCGTATTCCGGCTCCGCCTCATCCAGCCAGAAGCAGCGGATGCCCTTCTTATAATAATTTTCCTTACATTTCTCCCACACAAATTTCTGTGCGCCCGGATGGGTCGCGTCATAGAAGACTGTATTTCCCATCCACGTCATGTGGTTCTGATTGCCGCGGTCCGCATTGACCAGATAGCCCATCTCATTCATGGTACCGAAATTCTCGCTGCGCTCATCGATGGTCGGCCAGACAGAGACAACTGTCTCGATTCCCATCTCTTTCAGCTCTTTTACCATTGCTTCCGGATCCGGCCAGTCTCTCGGCTCAAACTTGAAGTCGCCCTGTCTGGTCCAGTGGAAGAAATCGATGACGATGGCATCCATCGGCAGGCCTCTTCTCTTGTGCTCTCTCGCCACCGCCAAAAGCTCGTCCTGGGTGCGGTAACGCAGCTTGCACTGCCAGTATCCAAGACCATACTCCGGCATCATCGGGGTACGCCCTGTTGCAGCCGAATACTGCTCCTCGATTTCCGCCGGCGTATCGCCCGCTGTGATAAAGTAATCCAGCTTTTTCGTACTTTTCGCATGCCACTCTGTCTTGTTGGTTCCGAACGCCGCTGTACCGATCGCCGGGTTGTTCCAGAGAAAACCGTAGCCTCTGCTGGAAACCATAAACGGAACACTTGCCTGGCTGTTTCTGTGGGCAAGCTCCAGCACCGCGCCCTTTTTGTTCAGATGCTTCTCCTGGTACTGTCCCATTCCGAAAATCTTCTCGTCGTCAAACGCCTCGAACCGTGCGGTCAGCTCAAATTCCTCCGTGCCCTGGATCGGCTTCAGCTCTCTGCCGGTGACTCTCAGGGGCACACAGTATCGGTTGATCCGGTCACGGGTCCGCCAGTATTCTTCCGTCAGCAGCTCTCCCTTCTGGTTGTAAAAGCTGATCCATCCCTCATGGGAAACCTTCGCCGTAATCTTTCCATTGACCAGTGCCGCCTGTGTCCCGGTCTGATGATATTGGGCATATTCCTCTGAGCGGTACCAGGGATCTGTCGTATCAATGGTTTCAAAAGAAATTTCCGCCTTTGTCTCCTTCGGCGTCTCCGTCAGCGCCCAGTCGTTGTCGTCCATCTTCGGCATTGCTGTCATACGGACGCGAAGGGAATTTTCACCCCAGGGTTCGATCCAGACCTGAGTTTTTCCTTCCGCCAGGATCAGCCGGGAGCCTTCCTGATACATATGCATAATTGTTTCCTCCTCTTTTCTGTAGAATGTCCTTATTCTTTCAGCCTTTTCTGTTCTCCTGCTCCTTGGGCTCTCCATACAGAACTCCATTGGAACCGGTCGCCAGGAAAAATCTTCCGAATACACGGCAGTCTCCGTCAATGCTGTGGATCTCTCCAAACTGCTGCCGGTCGGTGTTCAGACGCTCAAAGGTTCTGCCCTCATCCAGCGTCCGGTAAAATCCGTAATGTCCGCCGATCCTGCCGCTGACATACAGCGCTTTTTCTTCCGTATAATAATCACCGCCGGGTCTTCCAACGCCAAGTCCGACACAGAATACCGTGTCGCCCTCGCCGGACAGCCGTTTCACGGTAATCTTTTCTTCTGCTCCGTTTTCCTCTGTCTCACGGTCATAGCGCAGCTTCCAGAGTCCCTGCTCCGCAAGCGCCAGGTAAAAGACGCCGGATTTTCCTGTCTCGCCCCGTACTTCCGTCTTGTTCGCACAGTCGATCTTTCCGAAATCCACACAGGGAAATTCTGCGGGGAGCTTCTTTTCGTGGAACGTCAGACCGCCGTCCCGGCTGACATAGAAATCCGAATGATCCCCGAATCCGTAAAACAGACTGCTGTCCACACGGTCGGAAAAGACTTTGACATTTCCTGTGATTTTTTTCATCCCGTCCGCCTGATATACTTCCGCGATCCGGAACGTTTTTCCCCTGTCCTGGCTGACCAGCATACGGCTCACCGGAAGTTCGATCACATCCGCCACGGACCAGACGATGGTCTTGCCGTCCGGGGACAATGCCGCCCATCCGGAATTTACATTCGGCTGCTCGATGTTCCGGAACGCCTCGTCCAGATCCTCCGACAATCCATAGGGAAGTTCCAGCCTTGTAAACGTTCTTCCCTGGTCTTCGGAAAGGATCAGACCGCCCTTTGTCTTTCCCTTCCAGTTTCCTCTCGGCGTCACAACCAGATCCTCCGGATGCTCGTCGGAAAAATCCGCATTGATACAGGTGATATACCGGTTGCCCTCGCTGTCGGCAAAAGAATTGCCGCAGGGCTGATCCAGGTCCTCAAAGACAAAGCCGCCAAGATCTCCGAGAATATCGATCACCTGGACATCACCCTTCGGCATACTGTAGACGTTCAGGTGTACCGTCTCCTCCAGGCCGTCGCACCAATCGGTAAAGCAGCAGTCTTTCTCCTTCAGATTTTCCGTCCGGAACACGCCCGTTCCCGTGTTGAACCACGCCGTGTCGTCGCAGAACGGATCGATCTGAAGATCACTGAGCCAGTGGATCAGCGAATGGCCGCCATTGCACTCCGGCCGCATATACGGAGCGCGGAAAGAAATATTTCCCTCAACGAGATCAAACAGAATCTGTTTCCAGGTTGTTCCGTAATCTTCGGACAGAAAAATACTGTCGCCGTCATCCTTGACGATCGTCGAAGCGATCACCAGTCCCGGCGTCCGCCGGGAGGCGCTGATTCCGGAAAATCCATATTCCAGAGAATCTCCCTGCCGGATCTGCTCCTGCCCGATCCCCGTGACGGCACTTGCGCTGCCCGGCGTGATCTCCTCCATCGCACCAATGGCGCCGTCCGCACCGATGGCATACCGTACGATCCGGCCGTCAATGGTGTCTCCGGAATCACAGCTGTAGCCGTTCTCCAGCACATAGGATCTCCTTCCGGTGGACGCAAACGTCACATACAGATACTTCTCATCCACGCTGAATCTCTGCGCCACCAGCCCGTTCATCCGGCATCCCTCGATTTCACGGCTTACCGGCTCTTCCAGCGGAACAAATGTCCTGCCTCTATCGACGGAGATATACAGGCTGTGTCCTCTTTTTCCGGATTCGGAAGCCGTCGTCACACCGGCGGTACCCACAAGCAACGTCTGTCCGACCCATCCGGCAAAGGTCAGATATTCTTCCGGAAGTCCGCTGCACTTTTCCCAGTGCGCGCCCCGGTCTTTGCTGGTCCAGAGTCCCTCCTGCTGGCTGGCAAACCAGAGCCGGTCGGAATCCATACAGTCTACGGCCAGCCGTTCTCCCGTTCCGCGTCCATTGAGATTTCCGTGGATCATCACCGGGATTTTCTCATAGCGGAAAGTCTCGCCGTAATCCTCCGAGATCGCCAGCACGCCGCTCTTCTCCCGGTTCTCTCCGCAGGCGATGTAAAGCCGCTCCGGCCGATCATCATCCAGCGCCACGGAGATCGGGAACGTCTCGCTCAAATCCTCCGGCGTCACATGGGAAATCAGGCTGCACCACCGCTGATGCTCCGGATCGAAGCGGTAAGTTCCTCCAATATCGGTTCTCAGATACAGAAGTCCCTTCTTCTTTTTATGGAAAATAAAACCTGTCACATATCCGCCGCCCGGGATCGGCAGATTTTTATACTGATAGGAAAGTTCTCTCATTTTGTCCTCCTTCTGATGCATTTACTTTTCCGATTTTATCATGAGGCTCCCGGAAAAAATACGGAAAATTTTAGAGAGGTTTTCCCTCTTTTTTTACAGAAATACCATCAGATATTTTGCCGAAAATGGATCATACCTGCAGAAATCACTTCCGACACTCTGCTTACAATCCTCTTCTCAAAAATAATCAAAACAAAAACCAAAACAATCCCCGCAAGAATCACCGCGCCAGACAGTGCCAGGTTCACCGGGAGCGCCCGCAGTGTCTCACTGGCGGCAGCCGCGGCAAACCCTTCCAGTTCATGGAAAATCGCGCCGAATTCCTCTGCGTAATGTCCAAACTCCAGAATATTTTCCGCCGGCAGCAGGGACGAGGGAAGCTGCACCTGATCCGCCAGACACCGGAACAGCCACAGCATACTCCCGCCAAGAATGACATTGACCGTCAGCAGCGTCCTGTTTTCCCGCAGGTTCCGGGTCAGACGCAGAGAATGTGCCCACAGGATCACCGTCATGCTCAAAAGCGCCGCCATCCCTGCCAGCAGCGGAAAGGATCCAAAAAACTTCCGGACATCACCAAGACTGTATACCCTGCTTTCCCCGGAAAAGCCAAGTTCGCTTCTCGCCTGGCTTTCCAGAAACGGCTGTTTGCCATTCAGCGACACCAGAAGCGCGCCTTCCCCTTCCTCGGTCACAGAAGCCGTCTCCCATCCTTCCCGACTCTGATCCGGCTCACCGGGATCAAGGACCAGATAACAGTCCTCACCTTCCGGATAAGTCCGGCACCACAGGATCAGCTCTCCCACCTCCACCGGCTTGGAAGCATATTGAATATAAGACGTCAGATTCATGGAATCGGGCAGTATGATACTGTCTCCCTCTACAGAATACGCATATGGATCTCTCTCCACCACACGGTTTCCTTCCTCCCATCCGTCTCCTGTCTCTGCATAATACAGATGCGTTCCGTTCTCATCCTGGATCAGTGCATCCGCAGGAATCGTCAGGCGGGAATATCCCGGCTCGATCTTTTCTTCCTTCGCTTCTGCCTTCACTGCCTGAATTGTCATCTGCTCCTCGATGCGTACGGAAAGAATCGTGCAGACCACAAGACCCCAGAATACAAGAATACCAACACAGACTACCTTCCTCTTCATACCTACTTCTCCTCTCCAAACACGATTCCTTCCACCATTTCCCTGTGGAAACAGGAGAACAGAAACAACGGCGGCAGCATGACCAGAATACAGCAGACGAACTGTCTTGCAGACTCCGAAGGCGTTACATAGGCAAGCGCCACAGAGATCGGATACCTGGTAAAATCTTTCAGATAGGCAATGGGCTGCTCCACCATATTCCAGGCATCCAGAAACGCCAGCAAACCTGCACAGACAATCCCGCCCTTCGCGATCGGAACCGCCACCTGCAGCAGGATCCGCCACAGACCGCAGCCGTCCAGCCGGGCGACGTCCACCACATCATCGGGAACCGCCCGGAAGCTCTGAGTGATGATAAACGTTCCCAGAGGGACAAAGATCCCCGGCAGGATCAAAGCCCCATCCGTTCCCAGCAGATCCATCTGATCCAGCATAATATAATTCGGCACCAGCGTCACCTGCAGCGGCAGTACCATCAGGATCATCAGGAAGAAATACATGACACCTTTTCCCGGAAACGTACATTTGGCAAATCCATAGCCCGCCATAACCGAAACGACAATCTGGCCAGCCGTGATGCAGAGACATAAGCCAAGGCTTCTCCAGAAACGGAACAGATACCGGGGAGATCCAAGAAAGACATCATAGTAAGCCTGTACCGAAACTCCCGTCTCCTCCTGCCAGAATCCCCCTACAAATACCACCAGGAACGGAACCAAACACAGGATAATCACGATTCCAGCAAACAGTGTGCTCAAGACATGCCTTTTTTCTCTTTTTCTCATGATTTATACGCCTCCTTTCTCTGAACCCAGCCATAGGAAGCACTGATCACGATCGTGACCGCCAGAAACAGAAGAACGGAAGCCACAGACAGCTTGTTGTAATTCAGATTCTCGAAGTTGTTGTTCATAAAATGCTGCAGCATATAGACCTCCGTATTGGGATGCTTCCCTCCGATGAGGAAAATCTCACGGAAGCACTTGAACGCATTGATCAGAGAGAACAGCAGGGCAAAATACACGGAATGCCACATCTGCGGCGTGGTGATATAGAGAAACTGGCGAAACCCTCCCGCACCGTCCAGGCTGGCAGCCGCATACTGATCTTCCGGTATGGTCATCAGCCCGGCAAGCAGAAGGACGACACTGTATCCGGCATTCTTCCACAGATACAGACCGACAACGATCCAGAACGCCCAGGAAGATTCCAGCCATTTCTCTATGGGAACACCCATCAGCAGCAAAATCCGGTTGACAACCCCCACCTCATCAAACAACAGTTCCGTCAGAAGCACCGTCCCAACGATCGGCATAATATAGGGAAACAAAAGCACCGACTTCAGCAGCATATGTTTCTGTGCCTGCTTTTTCAGCAGAAGCGCGATCAGGTATGACACCAGCAGGATCAGCGGAAGCCCTGCCAGCAGAAAACGGAACGTATTCCAGCAGGCAAGGCGGAACATCTCATTCTCCATCATCTCCAGATAATTGGCAAACCCGACAAAAACACCGCTCCGCCCGGCGCTGCTCCGGAACGAATACCACAGAACCATCAGAAACGGAACCGCATAGAACACCAGGCACCCGATCATCAAGGGCGCCACCAGCAGCCATCCATTCCCGTATCTCTTCCATTTCTTTTTCATAGGCACCCTCCTTGTTATTCAGACAGCTGCATTTCCATCCGTTCATACGCCCGGCTGACTAAATCTTTTCTCGCCGCCTCGTCTGGATGCGGACCAGATGCGTTCAAATCGGCTTCCCAATACATCTGCTGAATTTCCTGATCCAGGATTGAGGGATAACGGACGGCAGTGATCTGGCTGTTCATTTTCTGGAATGCCTCTTTCGCCGTCTGTGATTTAAAAAAGCCCTGCACAAGTGTCTGATTCACAGAAATTCCTCCTTGTCCCGAGGAAAAATGGTTGGTACTTCCTACCCTTTTATCATATCCGTACGGAAATCCTTCACCGCTGATTACTTCATTGCTGAGCAAAAAGTCCAGTGCCGCAAACGCCTGCTCAGGAAGTTTCGTATTTCTGTTGATCGCTGCATATGTGTTTACACGAGCGGTAACGCCTCCTTGATCATTTGGAAAAGCAAACACCGCCTCCTCTTCCCCTGAAAAGCGGTCAACATTGGAAAAAAACGTTCCGTCTACTTCACCGCAGGCAACGATTCCTTCCGCTTCCGTTTTGGAGAGCCATTTAGACTGATGAGCAATCATTTCCTCCACGCGTTTCTGCAGATCCTCCTTGGAACAGAAGAGTTTTTCCTCCTGATAATCCGCCAGTTCCCCAAAAGAATGAAACATAAGAGAATCCGGATAAAAAGTCGAATATTCCCCGATCAGCGGATCCTCACATGCAAGAATCTCTTCCAGGGACGAAGGAATCTCCCCGGGATTTTTCAGACACGCAGACTGGAAGGCGAATGCATGAAAGGTATATTGCACGGGAAGCACAACCTGTCCTTCCTCTGTTCTTCCGGATTCCAGAATGGTCTGGTTCCATTCCTCCGGTTTCATATGCTTGGCATCGCTCATATAGTCATCCAACGGCAGAAAAGTATCCGAATACATGGTTTTTTTCGGATCTTCAAACAGTCTCTGACTGCGGTTAGTCGAAAAAAGAAAAACATCCGGTCCGCCGCCTGACATAATCTCCGTGCGCAGTTCTTTGATCTTTGTCTGTGCCGCTGTCTCATCCGACGGTATCACCACAAGATCTGTCTTCATCCCCTCGTCCAGATTCGACCAGCCGTCCGCTATCATAGAACCGATGTCCTCTGTCCCAACGTCCACACAGACCGTCAGAATTTCCTCCTCTTCCTGACCACCCTGACAGCCCATCATACCTACCGCTAAAATTCCAGCCAAACCAAACCCCACCGCTTTTTTGAACGCTTTCTTCCACTTCATAACCGCTCCTCCCTCCCTTTCTCTATTTGTCAATTTGTTGAATTTTTCTCTGTTTTTTTAATTCTCTATATTCAAATTATACAATACTATATTTTATTGTCAATTACATTTCCCTTAAATATTTATCTGAATATTCATTTATCATAAAAATTTTTACAATTTTTTTCAAAATCCGAAATTATACCTATTCAATCCCCTGACTCTTCAGCTTCCGAAATCCAGAAAAAATCCCTGTGCGTGCGGCATACGGGTGCGCAGGGATTTTTTCGTCCCCTTAAGCCAAAAAAGCTGAACAGTTCAGATAAAAACCCCAGATTTCAGAGTTGACGAAACCGGAAGATTGTGAGAAAATAATGTCAGGTCTGTGGGACTTCAGATAGCGGGTTGTTCCAAAGACAAAAAGCTCAAATAAGTACATATTTGAAAGGAGTCTAACAATGATTTATTCACACGAAGTAGAAATGATGTGTCCGGTTGCTCAGGGCGTTCATCACGGTGCAGCTCCGATTCCGGAAGAAGCAAAATGGGTAAAAGCAAAAGAAATCAAGGATATCTCCGGTTTAACACACGGCATTGGCTGGTGTGCTCCGCAGCAGGGTACCTGTAAACTGACCCTGAACGTAAAAGACGGCGTCATCCAGGAAGCGCTGGTTGAGACCATCGGATGTTCCGGTATGACTCATTCTGCTGCTATGGCATCTGAGATTCTTCCAGGTCTTACTGTTCTGGAAGCTCTGAACACTGACCTTGTGTGTGATGCTATCAATACAGCAATGAGAGAACTCTTCCTTCAGATCGTTTACGGAAGAAGCCAGAGTGCATTCTCTGAGGAAGGTCTGCCGATCGGTGCAGGTCTGGAAGATCTGGGTAAAGGACTTCGTTCCCAGGTTGGAACCATGTACGGAACACTTGCAAAAGGACCTCGTTATCTGGAAATGACAGATGGTTACGTAACAGGCGTTGCTCTTGACGACGAAGATCAGATCATCGGTTATAAATTCGTAAACTTCGGAAAAATGATGGAGTTCATCAAAGGCGGAGACGACGCAAACACTGCATTTGAAAAAGCTCAGGGACAGTACGGCCGTGTAGACGACGCTGTTAAAATCATTGACCCGAGAAAAGCTTGAGAATCAGGAGGACGAGGAAATGGCATTATTTGAATCATATGAAAGAAGAGAAAAACAGATTCTGGCAAAGTTAGCTGAGTACGGAATCAATTCCATCGAGGAAGCTGCAGAAGTAACAAAAGCTGCAGGCCTGGATGTATACAAAATGGTAGAAGGCATTCAGCCGATCTGCTTCGAAAACGCAAAATGGGCTTACACCGTAGGCGCTGCAATCGCGATCAAAAAAGGCTGCCGCAAAGCATCTGAGGCTGCAGCTGCAATCGGTGAGGGACTTCAGTCCTTCTGTATTCCGGGTTCTGTAGCAGACCAGCGTAAAGTAGGTCTGGGACATGGAAACCTGGGCAAAATGCTTCTGGAAGAGGATACCGAGTGCTTCGCATTCCTGGCAGGCCACGAGTCCTTCGCTGCTGCTGAGGGCGCGATCGGTATCGCTGAGAAAGCAAACCGTGTACGTCAGAAACCGCTGCGCGTTATCCTGAACGGTCTTGGAAAAGACGCTGCTCAGATCATCGCACGTATCAACGGATTTACTTATATCGAAACAGAATATGATTACTACACAGGCGAACTGAAAGAAGTATTCCGCAAGGCATACTCCGATGGACCGCGTGCAAAAGTAAACTGCTACGGTGCAAACGATGTTCGTGAAGGCGTTGCGATCATGTGGAGAGAGAACGTAGATGTTTCCATCACCGGAAACTCCACCAACCCGACCCGTTTCCAGCATCCGGTAGCTGGTACCTACAAGAAAGAGCGCGTAGAAGCTGGAAAGAAATACTTCTCCGTTGCATCCGGCGGTGGTACAGGACGTACTCTGCATCCGGACAACATGGCTGCAGGCCCGGCTTCCTACGGTATGACAGATACTCTGGGACGTATGCACTCTGACGCTCAGTTCGCTGGTTCCTCTTCCGTTCCGGCTCACGTTGAGATGATGGGTCTGATCGGCGCCGGCAACAACCCGATGGTTGGTATGACTGTTGCTGTTGCTGTTGCTGTTGAGGAAGCTGCAAAAGCTGGCAAGTTCTAAAAAACGGAATTTTATCACAACATGTCAAAAGAACCGCACCGATCTTTCCGATTGGTGCGATTCTTTCGTTACGGGATGTATTCAAATGGTAATCCGACAGGAAACTCCAAACGACTACAACGAAATCTACGATCTTGTGAAAGAAGCCTTCGCGACCGCGGACCATGCGGACGGAAATGAGCAGGACCTGGTTACGGAACTGCGGAAAGGCAGCGCATTTCTCCCGGAATTATCTCTCGTCGCAGAGATCGACGGAAAGCTGGCGGGACATATCATGTTTACCAAAGCCAGTGTGGGAAACGACCCGGTACTGGTTCTGGCTCCTTTGTCCGTGAAACCGGAATACCAGAAACAGGGCGTGGGGACTGCGCTGATCGTGGAAGGCCACCGGATCGCAAAAGAAGCCGGCCATGCCTATTCCCTGGTACTCGGCAGTGAGTTCTACTATCCGAAATTCGGCTATGTTCCGGCGGAACAGCTTGGCATCGAAGTTCCGGAAGGAATCCCTTCCGCAAATTTCATGGCAATCAAACTGCAGGAAAACGCCAGACCACTCAGCGGCTCTGTCGTTTATCCAAAAGAATTCGGAATGTGATTTCCAAAGAAAACGCCGATGCCTGTGTGGCTGTCCGGGTGGGACAGTTCGTACAGGCATCGGCGCTATTTTATTTCTTTCGTTATTTTATTCTGTCCATGATCCACTGATGCGCAAATTCCATGCTTTCTTCCAGCGTCCGCTCCGTCTCATCCAGGAGCGTGATCTTCGGCGCTGTCTTGTCCGCGTTTTCTCTCAGCCACCGGTTAAAGTGAACCGAAGAATCGATCCAGCCCTGATCCGTAATTCCACGTCCCTCCCGCATTCTCCGCAGCAGCGTTTTGTCATCCGCCACCACCGCAAGGTAATGGATTTCCGTGAACAGCTGTCTTTCCTCCAGATCTTCCATCTGTTCCGGCGTGTTGCATCCGCAGTGAACCACCGGTTTCCCGGACTGTGAGATACTGGCGCAGAGATTCATCCAGATCTTCCGGAACATCCGGTAATTGTTCTCCGGCGTATCGTAAAAATCATTCCAGATAATATCGCTCTCCATAACGATATAATCCTTTTTCTCTCCGGAATAATTCTTCACACAAGGTGGTTTTACCAACTCCGGAAGCTCCGGTCACAATAAATAATGGCTGTTTCACCGTTGGTTTCATATTCACTCATCCTTTCTCTAGAGCGTATTTGAAAATTGCTTTTTGTAAGGTTTCTATACAAATCGCTATTCCTGCAGTTCCATCCTGGTAAACGCATGGGAACCGCCGAACATCAGGACAAAAGCCGCCACCGTCAGATACAGGCTCGCCAGCAGGAAAGCTGCCGTCTCTCCCACCAGAAAGAGACCGATCAGGAAAAACGGAACTGCAAATCCGATAAACGTCCACGCGATCAACATCTGCAATAAACTCCTTCCGGTATTCCCCAGCATACTTCCCAGGATCGCTCTGGTGATCGTATCGGAATAAATCCGGACCGCTCCCGCCGCCGTTCCCATCCAGACCAGAAAGATCAACAACACTGGTCGGATTCCCATAAAAATACCGGCGGGCACCACCAGAAGGATCATATTTATCAGAGACTTCACATGCTCCAGGCAAGTGGCATACCAGATCTTTTTCACCGCCCGGTCGGGTATCAGAAAGACATAGGGGTTCTCCAGCTCTTTGGACCACTTCGTAGGCAGACTCCCAAAGATCAGCATCAGATAGGCGGTCAGGCCCAAAAGCGCGTAAATCTTAAATTCCTGCGGAACGCCGAGCTGTCCGGTTCTGTCCAGATAGATGAACACTACACCAACGATCACACTTACCAGCGTCGCCGTAGAGAAAAGAAAGAACCGTTCCTTTTTATATTCCAGCCACTGCCGGTGAAAAATAGCGCTTGCCCCGGTTCCTTTCCAGTTTACCTGTACCTTTCTGAGTTTCCGGTTTTTCCAAAAGTTTGTCGTTCCATCTTTCTTCTTCTGCGCCAGCGCCTGCTCATAGTCATCGGCAAATTTCATGGCATCTTCATAATACCGCCCGGTACATTTTAGTTTCACAGCCGCCAGGAACAATCCTCCCGCCGCCAGCAGATAAAGGAACGTTCCTGCCACGTTGACGGCGTCCGGTCCCAGCAGCACCAGACGCAGCGCCGCAATCTCCCAGCCAATCAGAGGGATCATCTGTATCCCCGGACTGGACAGATATTCCATAACTGTCGCAACGTGAAATCCCTTTGTCCTGAGATAAAGGAACCCCAGCAGAAGCAACAGCGCGGTGATTCCATACAGAAGATATGCCAGCTTATTCAAAGTTTCTTCTTTCAGACGTTCATTCCCGTACAGGCAGATCACAAGGCTGGAATCCATGACCGTGCTGACCACACTGACCAGCAGCACATAAAGCAGCATATTCAGCAAAGGTATATGAAACCAGACAATCCCAACAAATACGATCACCAGTTCCATCAGACACGACACGGCAAGGGTCTTGATCTGTCCATAGAGCAGGCAAAGCTTTGGGGATGCCGGGGAAGGGAACACAAAGTGAACATCACAGTTTCGAAACAGCAGTCCCTTCCGTCTCGCGTAAGAACTGTACCCGGCAGGTGTCAGATACAACAGAAAGGCGCTCACCGCCGCTGCAAAAAACTCCGGACTGTCCAGATGGTTCTCCCGGATCAGCTCACCAAACGTCAGATATATTGCCACCGCATAGACGACGATCAGCACTGCATACACCCAGAAAACCGGTCGTTTGATATTTTTCTTCAGCAGATTCACGGCGGTCCGTTTCCAGAGATAAGTCATACTACGCATGGGCCTCTCCTTTCTCCTTCTCCGTCACTGCGAAGAACAGCTCATCCAGATTCTGATCGCTGACTTCCTCCCGATGGTACACCGCAATAATATGCCCTTTCTCCATCACGAATACATCATCCCAAAGCTCCTGCACCATCTCCAGCATATGCGTACTGATCAGTACCGTGGTTCCCTGTTCTTTCAGTTCCAGGATCACTTCCTTCAGTTCCTTGATCGCCCGGGGATCCAGTCCCACCATCGGCTCATCCAGCATCATAACCCGGGGATGGATCAGCAGCGCGCAGCAGATGCTCACCTTCTGCATCATACCCTTGGAAAGCTCACTGCCCAGCTTTTCTTTCTTGTCTTCCATCTCAAACCGTTCCAGAAGCTTCTCCACTTCCTCGTCCGACACGGAAACGTCATAAGCCCTGCGGATATATTCCAGATGCTCCGCCACGGTAAGATTGGGAAACAGCGCCGGAAGTTCCGGAACATAACCGAAAATCTTCTTTGCCTCCGTCGTCCTTGCCGGAAGCCCGTTGATCCCCACGCCGCCCTCATACTTCAGAAGTCCGGCAATGCTCTTGATCACCGTAGATTTTCCCGCGCCGTTGGGACCCAGCAAAATCCCAATCCTTCCAGTGTTTACCGTAAAGCTCACATTGTCCACCGCCAGTGTTTTGTTGTATCGTTTCGTCAGATTCTGTACTTCCAGCATATCAGGCCCTCCTCATGTTCTGTTCCGCGAAATACTGTGTGGATTACCTTGCAGCCCTTCAGCCCGCTGAATGATTACATTTCCTGCACAGGATCCCGCAGAAAGGAAAAAGTGTATCATTGTACTGTTTAAATAATACAACGATACACTTGAATCGTCAATACTTTGACACTCAATATTTCTTTACGATTTCCTTACTGTTCTTGAAAATCGAATCTGCCGGAACCACGCCCCGCACACTGGACAGCGGATAGATATTGGAATGAGGGCCTACGACCGTTCCCGGATTCAGGACACTGCCGCATCCGACCTCCACCTCATCGCCGAGCATTGCGCCGAATTTTTTCAGCCCCGTCTCCAGCTCTTCGCCGTCTCCTTTCACGACCACCAGTTTCTTGTCGGATTTCACATTGGAAGTAATGGATCCTGCTCCCATATGGGCTTTATAACCCAGAACAGAATCACCCACATAGTTATAATGGGGAACCTGTACTTTATTAAACAGGATCACATTTTTCAGCTCTGTAGAATTTCCAACCACTGCCCCCTCGCCCACCAGGGCATTGCCGCGGATAAACGCACAGTGTCTCACTTCCGCACCTTTCCCGATGATACAGGGACCGGTGATGGATGCTGTCGGAGCGACTTTGGCATCCCTGGCGATCCAGATATTCTCTCCCTTTTTCTCATATTCCTCTTCCGGAAGCGTATTTCCAAGCTTCACAAGAAATGCTCCGATTTCCGGCAAAACCTCCCAGGGAAAGATTTTTCCCTCAAAAAGCTCCGCCGCGATCGTCTCCCTCAAATCGTAAAGTTCCTGAATCGTAATTCCTTTCATCGTTCAACCTCTTTTCTTTCTTGTTTATACTCTCTATTTCTTATATTCTTTATTTCTTATAAACATCCGCATAGGCGTCAAAACACTGCCGCAGCCCATAGGACGGGTGCATGCGCTTCACATTTTCCGTATGCCGCGCCACAAAAGTTTCCAGCTTTGTCATATATTCTTCCGTGGTGATGCTGCCCTCCGCCACGTAAGTCAGGCCTTTCTCCCAGCTTGCCGTCAGCTCCGGATTCAGCAGCGAACGGATGGACTGATTGACCACATCAAAGATCATTTCTCCAAGCTGGGTCGGTGTGATCACCTGCGTCTTTTTGTTCAGGGAAAGATACTGGATGGAAAACAGCTTCTTCAGGATCTCCGCCCTGGTGGCGCTGGTCCCGATCCCGCTTCCCTTGATCTGCGCCCGCAGTTCCTCATCTTCGATCAGCTGTCCGGCATTTTCCATGGCAAGGATCATGGATCCCGAGGTGTAACGCTTCGGCGGGGAAGTCTCCCCTTCCTTGATCCGGAAATCTTCGATGGGAAGAACGCTTCCCTTCCGCACCTTTGCCAGGGCGTCCAGAAAACTCCGGTCGCATGCCATGTCCTGCCCTTCTTCTCCGGAATCCTTTCCGGACTCTGCCGCTTCCTCTCCGGCTTCCTGCCCGTCAGCCGCAGCATTTCTGCTGTTTTTTCCGGACGCTGTCTCCTGCTTTCTTCCAAAAGAGTACTGCATGACCTTCAGGTAGCCCTCATCCACCAGAACCTTGAAGCTGGAAAAGAAATGTTCTTTTCCAACGGCAGACGTCAGAGAAACCTTCTGGTACACAGCAGGCGGATAAAAGACTGCCAGAAACTTCCGCACGATCACCTCATAGACTTTTTCGGAAAGTTCCCTCAGATTTCTCAGATTTCCAAGCCCCTGTCCTGTGGGAATGATCGCATAGTGGTCTGTGATCAGCTTGTCATTGGTATAGCGGGTCTTTCCGATCTTTTTGTAGCTTTCATTTTCCAGGATTTCCGCCGTCAGCGCCGCTGTCTTCCCGTAGTTTTTCAGTCCCGCCAGGTTCCTGTGGATCTCTTTCGCCACTGCGCTGGACAGCACGCGGGCATCTGTTCTTGGGTACGTCACAAGCTTTTTCTCATACAGTTCCTGGACGATCTTCAATGTCTCGTCAGGACTGATCTTGAACAATTTCGCGCAGTCATTCTGCAGTTCCGCCAGATTATAAAGAAGCGGCGGATTCCTGTTTTCCTTCCTGCGCTCTGCCTTTTCCACGACCGCTGTCAGCGGCTCTGTCTGCTTCAGTTCACTGATCAGCCGTTCCGCATCCTCTTTTTTTCGGAACCCATTGTCCTTGTACAGCAGCGGAGACTGGAAGTATTTGCTCCCCTCCACAGCTTTCCACTCTCCGTCGAACTTCCGCCCTTCCACGGACATCTGCGCCAATACACGGTAGAACGGCGTCTTGACGAAGGAACGGATCTCCCGCTCCCTGCGCACGACCATTCCCAGCACACAGGTCATCACACGGCCGACGGAAACCGCCTGGTATTTTGTTCCAAGATAATTGGCGATCGTATTGCCATACTTCAGCGTCAGGACACGGGAAAAATTGATTCCCATCAGATAATCTTCCTTAGCACGTAAATAAGCGGAGGCTGAAAGATTGTCATACTCACTCTCATCCTTCGCTTCACGGATTCCTCTGAGAATCTCCTCTTCTGTCTGGGAATCAATCCAGACTCTCTTTTGCTTTTTGTCACCGACCTGCGCCATCTGGGCAACAAGACGGTAGATATATTCTCCTTCCCGTCCGGAGTCGGTGCAGACATAGATCGTCGTCACATCCTCCCGGTTGAGAAGACCGCTCACGATACGGTACTGTTTCTCCACCCCCGGGATCACTTCGTACAGAAAGGTTTTCGGAAGAAACGGCAGAGTCTCAAAGCTCCACCGTTTATATTTGGGATCGTATTTTTCCGGATAGCTCATGGTGACCAGGTGTCCGACACACCAGGTCACCACGGAATTCTGTGATTCCAGATAGCCATCCCTCCGCTGCATATTTTCTTTTAAAGCCTTCGCAAATTCCTGCGCCACGCTGGGCTTTTCAGCTATGTATAAAGATTTTGTCATTCTTTCGGTGCACTCATTTTACAAAGCGGCCAGCCAAGGAGCAGCGCTCCGCCGACCATATTTCCTAAAGTTACAATCAGCATACTTCGCAGCACGCCGACAATCGAGACACCCGGTACCAGCAGCATAGCCGTTGTGAACGTAGCCATATTGGCGATGCTGTGCTCAAAACCGGATACTACGAATCCTGAGATACAGATCACGATCATCAGGAATTTCGCCGCCTCGTTCTTCATCTTGTTTCCGCACACAATTGCGAGACAGACAAAGAAGTTACAAAGAACCGCACGCAGGAACATCTGTCCTGCCGGTATCGTCAGCTTTCCATCAATGATACTTGCAAAGTAATCCGCAGTGCCTGACGCTCCTGCCCCCACAAAGATCAGGGAAAAAATAAAACATCCGACAAAGTTGCCGATATAGCTGACCAGCCATACTTTTCCGACTGCTTTCCAGGATACCGCCTTCTGGTAAGCGCCGAACGCCATCATCAGGTTGTTTCCTGTGAACAGCTCACTGCCGATAAATGTGATCAGCAGAACCGCAATGGAGAACACGATACCGCTCAGGAACTTACCCATCGCAGGATCCGATTCACTGAACAGATTTCCGACAACATTACTGTAGATCATCGCAACTGCGATAAAGAAACCGGCCATAATGGCTCTCAGAAAATATCGTCCGAAATGTTCCTCCAGAAATTTAATTTTTCCCTTTGCAATTTGTTCAAATTTTTCTACGTCTTCGTAAGGCATAAAAAAATCCCCCTTTCTTTGTCAGCCTGTCAGTCTGTCATTGGGATTTCCGCCAGGCTTGGTTTTCTATGGCTGCAGCTGCATCATCCTCACCTGCCTCCGGCTCCGGCTTCTTTCTCAACTGTACCCATACATGTTACTTTGCAGCGTCCTGATGAAAAATACCTCCTTTTCCGAATAAAAACATTATACCATCGTTAAAGAAATAACACAACAAAAAGTGTGATTTCAAACTCTTCTTTGAAACCAAAATTATTCACAAAATATTATGTGCTATTTTGTGAAATATTCGTACTTTTAATATCCACACCTCCCGGTACCAAGAAACAGAAAAAATCCCTGAGCGGGTGGCACAGGCGGATCATGGGCATTTGCAAAGAGCCGAGAAAATCTTGGCGTTCCGGAGCCCCGGAGGACGGGACAGACGAAGGGCCACACGCCCTGAGTCTGAGGAGCGCTGAATCGGGAATGCATAAAGCATTCCTGATGAATCGCTCCGGTGCCCGTCCGCAGGGGCTTCGGAACGGTTAGATTTTCCGGCTCTTTGCAACCGCCCACGGTCCGCCTGTGCCACCCGTTCAGGGATTTTTTCGTCCGCGCGAAAAGCATTGACTTTTCACCCCTCTGTTGCTATAGTCTGTTTTGGATAAAAATTTGTATAAGCGGGGAATTACAAGATGAACAGATTAAAGAAAGCTTACTGCAGAACTTTTCAGACAGTATTCAAACTCGCCCTTCCGTTTCTTCCATACCGGACGCCGGAAGTTGTGGGGAGCGTCAAAAAGCTTCCGGAGATTATCCTGCGTGAAAAATGCGGAAACGTGCTGATCATCACGGACAGGCAGATCATGGATCTAGGACTTACCAAACGCCTGGAAAAAGCGCTGACGGATTCCGGGATTCCATATACGATCTACAGCGGCACGGTAGCAAATCCGACGACAGCCAATGTCGCCGATGCCCTTGCCCTGTATCAGGAAAACGGATGTGACGCCATCATCGGCTTCGGCGGCGGCTCCAGCATGGACTGTGCGAAAGCTGTCGGCGCACGCACCGTCAAACCGAAACAGTCTCTCGCACAGATGAAGGGTATTCTGAAAGTACATAAAAAACTTCCGCTTCTTATGGCGGTTCCGACCACAGCGGGCACCGGAAGCGAGACAACCCTTGCCGCTGTCATCACCGACGCGGAGACACGGCACAAATACGCGATCAATGACTTTCCTCTGATCCCAAGATACGCGGTTCTTGACCCGAAAGTCACTCTGAGTCTTCCCCCATTCGTCACCGCGACCACAGGAATGGACGCGCTGACCCATGCAGTGGAAGCGTATATCGGAAATTCTACCACCCATGGCACCAGAAAAGACGCGCTGCTGGCTGTCAAACTGATCTTTGAGAATATTGATACTGCGTACACCAACGGTTCGGACATCGACGCGCGGAGAAATATGTTGCACGCTTCTTACTATGCGGGATGTGCATTTACCAAATCCTATGTAGGATACGTACATGCGGTGGCGCATTCTCTGGGCGGGGAATACAACGTCCCGCACGGATATGCCAACGCCGTCCTGCTCCCGTACGTACTCCAGGAATACGGAGAATCCATCCACAAAAAGCTGTCCAAGCTTGCCGTCGCCGCAGGAATCTGTACAAAAGAAACGCCCTGTGAGCAGGCAGCAAACGCATTCATTGATGAGATCAAGTCCATGAAACAGCGGTTTGGGATCGGGAACACGATTCCGCAGATCCAGGAGGAAGACATTCCGAAACTTGCCCATTACGCAGACAAGGAGGCAAATCCTCTCTATCCGGTTCCCGTTCTCATGGATGCCGAGGAACTGGAAACATTCTATCATATCCTGATGGAAGAAGACTATGAACAGAAGGAGGAGCACGCCCTATGAACGAATCAGAAATCAGACAGATCGTTGAAAAACAGCGGGCATATTTCTACACAGGCGCCACACTGCCCCTGGACGGCAGGATCCGCGCGCTGAAAAAACTGAGAACTTATATCCAGGAACATGAAGCGGAACTGAACGAGGCAATCCGGAAGGATCTTGGAAAAAGTGCCTACGAAAGCTTTATGTGTGAAACCGGACTTGTCCTGACAGAAATCACCTATATGCTGAAACATGTCCGCTCCTTCGCCAGAGAAAAGACCGTATACACCCCTCTGGCACAGTTCCACTCCAGAAGCTTCGTGAAACCGTCCCCCTATGGCGTCACGCTGATCATGAGTCCCTGGAATTATCCGTTCCTTCTGACCATCGATCCGCTGGCGGACGCGATCGCCGCTGGAAACACCGCAGTTGTCAAGCCGAGCGCCTATTCTCCCAACACCAGCCGTGCGATCCAGACCATGATCCACGAATGCTTCGACGAAGAATACGTCGCCGTGGTCACCGGCGGGCGGGCGGAAAATACCTGTCTGTTAAATGAACATTTCGACTATATCTTCTTTACAGGCAGTCAGGCGGTCGGAAAAGATGTGATGGCGCACGCCGCAAAGCATTTAACACCGGTAACCCTGGAACTTGGCGGAAAGAGTCCCTGCATCGTGGAAAAAAGCGCCGACCTTAAGCTGGCCGCCCGGCGGATCGTCTTTGGAAAATACCTGAACTGCGGACAGACCTGCGTGGCTCCCGACTATATTTACTGCGACCGTACAGTCAGGGAACAGCTGGTACAGGAAATCAAAAAGCAGATTCAGCAGCAATTCGGACCGGAACCGCTGACCAATGAAAATTACGGAAAGATCATCAACGAAAAACACTTCGACCGCATTACAGGCCTGATCGATCCGAAAAAAGTGGTTCACGGTGGAAATTCCGACCGGGACACGCTGAAAATCGAACCGACGGTCATGGATCACGTCACTTTTGACGACACAGTGATGCAGGAAGAGATTTTCGGCCCCGTACTTCCTGTACTCACTTACGATTCCCTGGACGATGCTATCCGGAAGATCAATTCCATGCAGCATCCTCTGGCGCTGTATATCTTCACTTCCGACCGCGCCGCGGCGAAAAAAGTAACTGCACACTGCGGATTCGGCGGCGGCTGCATCAACGATACGATCATTCACCTTGCCACCAGCGAAATGGGATTCGGCGGCTTCGGAGAAAGCGGAATGGGCTCCTATCATGGCAGAGAAGGTTTCCGGACCTTTTCCCACTACAAGAGCATCGTGGACAAGAAAACCTGGCTGGATCTTCCCATGCGGTATCAGCCTTACCGGAAGTTCAACGAAAAACTTCTCCATATCTTCCTGCGATAGAGCGTGCTTGAAAATTCATTCCCACAAAGCAGGGCGTGCAGATTGCCAAAATATGCAGGAAGCCCTTCCGGGCGGGTTCAATCCCCGTTCGGAAGGGCTTCTGTTCATTCTGTCTTTATGTTCGCTGTATATTCGCTGTATGGTTACTGTTCGCAGCAGTTCCGCCAGGCTGTATCTTTCCTGTGCAGAATGTATGCAGCCATCTTATTTTGCTTTGATGAATCCTTTTGCTGTCAGAGTCTCTGCGCAGAGAACCGCTCCGCCGGCTGCGCCGCGCACGGTGTTGTGGGACAGACCGACAAACTTCCAGTCATAGATGGAATCCTCGCGAAGACGTCCCACAGAAACGCCCATTCCGTTTTCGTAATCCACATCCAGGGTTACCTGCGGACGGTTGTCTTCTTCCATATAGCGGATGAACTGCTTCGGAGCGCTTGGCAGATTCAGTTCCTGCGGCAGGCCTTTGAAGTTCACCAGTTTTTCGACCAGCTGCTCTTTGGTCGGATTCTTGCGGAATTTTACAAAAACGGCTGCCGTATGTCCGTTCAGTACCGGAACACGGATACACTGGCAGGTGATTTTTGGCTCCTGTGCCTTTACGATCACGCCGTCTTCAATTTTCCCCCAGAGACGCAGCGGCTCCTGCTCACTCTTCTCTTCTTCTCCGGAAATAAACGGAATGATGTTTTCCACCATCTCCGGCCAGTCTTTAAACGTCTTGCCTGCTCCGGAGATTGCCTGATAGGTAGTCGCAACCACCTCATATGGCTCGAATTCCTTCCATGCGGTCAGTACCGGCGCATAGCTCTGGATCGAACAGTTCGGTTTTACTGCGATAAAGCCACGGGTAGTTCCCAGACGTTTTTTCTGGAACTCAATGACATCGAAATGCTCCGGGTTGATCTCCGGCACTACCATCGGTACGTCCGGGGTCCAGCGATGCGCGCTGTTGTTGGAAACCACCGGGGTCTCTGTCTTTGCATACGCTTCCTCGATTGCCTTGATCTCATCTTTGGACATATCAACAGCAGAAAATACAAAGTCTACGGTAGACGCTACATGCTCTACGTCGTTGACATTCATGACAACCAGATTTTTTACGGCTTCCGGCATCGGAGTGGTCATTTTCCATCTTCCGCCGACCGCTTCTTCGTAAGTCTTTCCCGCGCTTCTCGGGCTTGCCGCTACGGTTACGACCTCAAACCAGGGATGATTTTCCAGAAGGGCGATAAAACGCTGCCCAACCATTCCTGTTGCACCTAAAATACCAACTTTCAGCTTCTGTTCCATGTTTCTCTCTCCTCATTGCACTGCAGATTTGTTTTTCTATGGCGTACATTTGTGCGTCTCATGTAATACTAAACGATTTTATACAAAATTGCAAGACTTTTCTTTAAAAATTTTCCTGTTCCAGATATCTGCGGTTTTCCTCCAGAACCCGCTGCATCGCTTCCGCTCCCGGCGCTCCGATGGTATTGCGTTTCTCCACACAGTTTTTCATGCTGATCGCCTCATAGATATCCTCCTCGAATACCGGGCTGATTGCCTTGTATTCTTCCAGAGTCATGTCGTCCAGGGCAATGTCTTTTTCCAGACAGTAAAGCACCAGACGTCCGACGATCCCGTGAGCGTCACGGAACGGTACACCTTTTCCGACCAGATAATCCGCCGCGTCCGTCGCGTTGGTAAATCCATTCTTCGCACTGGCTTCCATCCGATCTTTCCGGAAACGCATGGTGGAAATCATGCCGGTAAACAGCGCAAGGCAGCCCTTGACCGTATCGATGGCATCGAAGGTCAGCTCCTTGTCCTCCTGCATATCTTTGTTGTAAGCCAGCGGCAGCCCCTTCATGGTGGTCAGGATGGAAACCAGCGCCCCGTAAACACGTCCGGTCTTCCCTCTCACCAGTTCGGCGATATCCGGATTTTTCTTCTGAGGCATAATGCTGCTTCCGGTGCTGTATGCATCGTCGATTTCCACAAACTGATATTCATTTGTGTTCCAGATAATGATCTCCTCACAGAAACGGCTCAGATGCATCATGATCGTAGACATGGCGCTGAGCAGCTCAATGACATAGTCTCTGTCTGATACGGAATCCATGCTGTTTCTGGTAGCTCCCTCAAACTCCAGCAGAGAAGCCGTGTACTCCCGGTCCAGCGGATAAGTGGTGCCTGCCAGCGCGCCGGAACCCAGCGGACAGTAATTCATTCTCTGATAAATGTCATGCAGGCGCCCTCTGTCACGGCGGAACATCTCAAAATATGCTCCCATATGATGTGCCAGCGTGATCGGCTGTGCCTTCTGGAGATGGGTGAATCCCGGCATATAAGTATGGAGGTTTTCCTCCATGATCTTCTGAAGCGCCTTCAGAAGATCCAGTACCAGCCGGTCCATCTCCCGGACTTCATCCCGCACATAAAGTTTCATATCCAGCGCCACCTGGTCGTTCCGGCTCCTTCCGGTGTGCAGCTTTTTGCCGGCGTCCCCAATCCGCTGGATCAGATTCGCTTCCACAAAACTGTGGATATCCTCGTACTCTTCGGTGATCTCCAGGCGATGGTTTTCCACGTCCTCCAGGATGCTTTCCAGCCCTTTCAGGATCTGCTCTTTCTCCTCTTCCGTCAGAATCCCCTGCTTGGCAAGCATGCGGACATGTGCCATGCTGCCCTGGATATCCTGCCGGTAAAATTTCTGGTCAAATCCGATGGACGCGTTGAAACGATACACTAACTGATCCGTCTCCTTGGTGAAACGGCCGCCCCATAATTGTGCCATATACTTATCCTCTCTTTCCTCTGTTGTCGTCTTTCCCATCCTGCAAAATGGTTCCTTTTTTCTGCTCCCTCTCCCGCTTGGAGAACACACAGCCGCAGTAATCCTGGCGGTACAGACCATACTCGCCGGACAGTTCCACGGAACGCCGGTAGCCGTTCCTCTTTTTAAAATCCGAAGTGAGATAGCGGATGCCATATTCCCTGGCGATCCTTTCGCCGATCTCATTGAGCTTTTCCGCATTCTTCATCGGGCTGATGGAAAGGGTCGTCGTAAAATAATCCGCTTTCCTCTGCCTTGCCACTTCCGCAGCCTCCCGCAGACGGAGTTCATAACACCCAAAGCATCTCTCCTGTCCTTCCGGCAGATCCTCCATCCCGCGCGCCATCTGGTAAAAGCGTTCAGTGTCGTAAGCGCCCTCCAGAAATGACACCGGATGGAGCACTTCCATCTTCCGGATCAGTTCCTTCTGCTCCAGCACTCGCTTGTCATACTCCTCGGGAGGATAGATATTGGGATTATAATAGAAAACGGTGATCTGAAAATACTGGGAAAGATATTCCAGCACGTAGCTGCTGCATGGCGCACAGCAGCTGTGCAGCAAAAGCGTCGGAACCTTTCCGTTCAGGCTTTCGATCACGCCATCCAACTCTTTCTGATAATTTCTCTTATTCGCCATCCTCACTCACCTCCGGAATTTTGACAGTATCTTTATTTTACCTCGTGCACCCGCCCAAAGTCAAACATGTTTTTTATCATCTGTAACGGGAGTTTTTTTCCCACATATAATATTCCATAAGGAACTGCCGTTTCTTTCACCCTTTCCTGCTATCTTCAAAACAGGAAATGCAGGACCAAAACGATCCGAAAGGAGATACCTATGCAGCGTTTACTGGAATTGAAAAATATTTCTCTGTCTTATCATACATTGGAAGGTGAAACCCCCGCTCTGTCCGATATCAGCTTTTCCATTGAGGAAGGCGAGTTTGTCGCCCTGGTCGGTCCCAGCGGATGCGGAAAAAGTACGATCCTGAACCTGATCTCCGGGCTGCTTCACCCAGAACAGGGAGAGATCCTGCTGAAAGGGGAGCCCCTCTCCCATTCTCTGGTAAATATCGGCTATATGCTCCAGCGGGACCATCTGTTTGAATGGCGCACCGTTTACAGCAACATCCTGCTGGGTCTTGAGATCCAGCATGCAGTGACAAGAGAAAAGAAAGAAAAAGCTGAAGAAATGATGCGTATCTACGGACTGGACGGCTTCCGGGATGCCCGTCCTTCCCAGCTGTCCGGAGGAATGCGCCAGAGAGCCGCTTTGATCCGCACCCTTGTCATGGAACCTGCCCTCGTCCTGCTGGACGAACCGTTCTCCGCCCTGGATTACCAGACCCGGCTTCTGGTCAGCGATGATATCGGAAAGATCATCCGCCGGGAAGGAAAGACCGCGCTGCTGGTCACCCACGATATCTCGGAGGCGATCAGTATGGCAGACCGCGTGCTCGTCCTCACAAAACGGCCCGCCCGTATCCAGGCGGAGATCCCTCTGAGTTTCCAGATGGAGCAGCGATCACCAATGGCATGCCGCAGCGCGCCGGAATTCAAAAATTATTTCAATCAAATCTGGAAGGAGCTGAATAAGAATGAAAACTGACCAACCGCTGACCGCACAGGAACGCTTTCTCAAAAAACAGCGGCAAAGAAAAATACAGATTCATGTCGCCCAGATTTTTCTGCTTGCCGCCTTTCTGATCCTCTGGGAGGCGGCTGCCGCCTTTGGATGGATCGATTCCTTCATCTTTTCCAGTCCTTCCCGCGTAGTGGAAACCTTCTGGACCATGTGCCGCGGCCAGGGACTTTTCGGACATATCGGGATTACCCTCGCCGAGACACTCATCAGCTTTTTCCTTGTGATCCTGCTTGGAATCGGAATCGCCGTAATCCTGTGGCTCTGCCCCCGTTTTTCCGCCATTATGGAGCCATATCTCGTCGTGCTGAACAGCCTGCCGAAATCTGCAATGGCACCGCTTCTGATCGTCTGGCTGGGCGCCAATATGCGCACCATTGTCGTTGCCGGAATGTCTGTGGCGATCTTCGGTTCCATCATCAACCTGTACAGCGGCTTCAAGGAAGTGGATCCCGATGCCATCAAGCTGATCTATACTCTGGGAGGGACGAAAAAGGATACTCTGTTCAAGGTGATCCTGCCGTCTTCCGTGCCTTTCCTGCTCAGTACGTTTAAAGTCAATATCGGGCTGTGCCTGGTAGGCGTCGTGATCGGTGAATTTATCGGCGCCAGAAGCGGACTTGGTTATTTGATCATTTACGGCAGCCAGGTGTTCCAGCTGAATATGGTCATTATGTGCATCATCGTACTCTGCATCATCGCCACATTGCTCTATGCCGCTGTGAATCTTCTGGAAAAGCAATACCTGAAAAGGCACTGAACAATCATCGACAGAAAAATGCTGCAGATCCTGTCTTTATGGTTCTGCAGCATTTTTAAATGTTGCTTATGTAATTTTTATCAACCTCCAAGAGGCGTCAGATCAATCCGGTTGTCAGAAGAACTCTGCACCACCCAGAATTCCCCGTTCAGAAACAGTCCCTCCACAGGATAGCATCCTTCCGGCAGCGCAAAAGCGCCTTCCTGAAACTGTCCGGCTGCCATATCGTAGACTGCCACCTGCTCCTCCCGCTCCAGATAAGCTTTCTGCCCGTCACTGCCCAGGAAGCCCAGATAGGTTCCGCTTTCAGCAGCTTTTTTCTGCTCACCGGTCTGCCAGTTATAGAATAGGTAGCCGGAATCCGCCGTATCGGCTCCTTCGCTGACAGAAGCGAAAAAGATCGTATTCTCCCCTGCCATGGAAAAGGACAGCGTATTCAGATCTTCCGCAAGCACCTGTACCTCCTGCCCGTTCCGGCTGCAGGATTTCAGATCCACAGGGATATATCCTGCTTCACTGCCATAATCCAGGTAATAAATCCTGCCCTCTGACACAAGGTAGGAATTGACATACTCGCCGATCGTGACCGGATTGCTTCCATCCGGGCTGCATACTTTCAGAGCCACAGGAGATACGTCAAAGCGCAGCCCCATCGTTATCACCGCATCCGACAATACGGTTACTTCATCCACATTCTGGGCAATGTCCAGCACCGTTCCATCGCTGATCCGATATGCTTTCAGTGTATTTTCAAAATCATCTGCCCCGGAAACAATATAGTAGAGGTACTCCCGGTTGGCGCCGGCGAACACACTGTTGTTTTCCAGCGCAGCCATTTCTTTTTTCTCTCCGGTTTCCAGATCCAGCTGCCAGATACCCCTGCTTCCCGTATCCGAAACGGCCGCATAGTACACCGTATAACCGTTGGTATAGACAGAATCCCCTCCCAGGCTCAGCTGTCCCAGGTCCGTATAATTCTTTACGATCTGATTGGCTGAATCTCTCACTTCAATGGCGTCCATCTGGCAGACAAGGATCTGCTCTCCGATCACCTGCGCCCAGCCGACTTCCCGATAATCCCCGGCAAGTTTTTCCTCCGGCGACAGGGTCGGTTCCGGTGTCGGCGTATCCGTCGGTGCAGCAGTCGCCGCAGGTGTCTCCGACACCTGTTCCTCCTGATTTTCCACTGCGGAAGAATCTTCTGTATCCTCCACAGACGCACGCTCTGCCGTTCCTGATGTACTGCCTGACGCAACCCCCTCTTCCGCCCCGGCAGCAGCGTTTTCCCCGGACGTTCCCTCCGTATTCTGTGTGTCCGAATGGTTCTGCTGTGTTCTGAGATACCAGACGCCTCCAGCCAGGACTGCCAGTACGCAGACGACAGCGATCAGTTCCTTCCCCAGCTTTTTCTTTTTATTTTTTGACATTTCCGATCCTTGTTACTCCTCTCTTTCTTCCACATCCCGGTATTCTTTATGATGTCCTACATATTTATATGCGGGACGGATGATCTTGCCGTCGTTTGCAAGTTCTTCGATCCGGTGCGCAGACCATCCGGCAATACGGGAAATTGCGAAGATCGGTGTGTACAGCTCCTTGGGAAGTCCCAGCATGGTATAGACAAAGCCGCTGTAGAAATCCACATTTGCGCAGACCGGTTTCAGCAGCCGGCGCTTCCCTGCGATACACTCTCCTGCAATCCGCTCCACCCGCTCGTACAGGGCAAATTCTTTTTCCTCATGTTTTTCTTCTGAGAGCCTCTTGGCATACCGCTTCAGGATCACACACCTTGGATCCGACAATGTATAGACCGCATGGCCCATTCCATAGATCAGGCCGCTGTTGTCAAAGGCATCCTTGTCCAGGATTCTTTTCAGATAAGCACGCAGCGCGTCCTCGTCCTCCCAGTCCGGCACATGCTCCTTGATATTTTCAAACATTTCAATAACTTTCAGGTTTGCCCCGCCGTGTCTCGGTCCTTTCAGGGAACTGAGGGACGCTGCAATGGCGGAATAGGTATCTGTACCGGAAGAAGAAACCACATGGTTGGTAAACGTAGAGTTGTTTCCGCCGCCGTGATCCGCATGGAGGATCAACGCCACATCCAGCACCTTCGCTTCCAGCTCTGTGTAAACTCCATCCGGATGAAGCATCTGCAGAATGTTCTCCGCCATGGACAGCTCCGGCTTCGGATTCCGGATAAACAGGTTCTGATTTTCATGATAATGACGGTAAGCGTGATACCCATACACCGCGATCAGCGGAAGTTTTGCGATCAGGCTCAGGGACTGACGAAGTACATTGGAAATGGAAATATCATCAGGATTCTCATCGTAGGAATACAGGGTCAGCACACATCTCTGCAGGGTATTCATCATGTTTCTGCTGGTGGCTTTCATCACAACGTCACGCACAAACGTATCCGGCAGGTCCCGGTAATAGCTGAGGATTTCCTTGAAGTCGTCCAGCTGTGCCTGCGTCGGAAGTTCGCCGAACAGCAGCAGATAAATCGTTTCCTCAAATCCAAATCTCCTGGAATCGATCCCCTGGATCAGTTCTCCCACGTTATAGCCCTGATAATACAGGCTTCCGTCCACCGGAAATTTCTCCCCGTTTTCATCCACATCAAACGCCAGCACATCGGAAATCTCTGTCAGTCCGGTCAGAACACCCTGCCCGCTGGAATCCCTCAATCCTCGCTTTACATCGTATTCCGTGTATAAAGATAAATCAATTTTTCCGGATCTTCTGCTGTATTCTGCCAGTTCATTGATTTTCTCCTCCAGATTTTCACTGTTAACACCCATCGCTGTCTCTGCCCCTTTCTCTGATTGTTCTTCTTTCTCTATCTTTAGTTTTAAACTATACTTTCTTTTCCTCCATCTGTCAATCATTTTCTTTTTCCGAATTAATGTTTTATCACAAGAAAGTGCAGATCTTTTCTGTTGTCTCTTTTCATTGAAGAACCAGTGTCGCAACTGCTTTCTCGTTATACTGGGAGGAAATAATGCCTCCATCGGAAAGACGGGAGTATACGCCTGCAAATTTTCCATTGTATACGAACAGCCCGGACATATTGGTATACGGCTTAAACGCTGCGTTTTCCTCAGGAAAATAAATGTTCTGCGTACGGTACGGATGATGGTATTCCTGATAAATATATCCCTGATTAAAATGCTGCTCTACAATGTCCTCCCATTCCTCCTGGGTATAATCCACCCCGGCGTATACCCCGCGGGAACCGTAGGAATCCAGAGGCTTGATGATCCACCGGTCTTTGTCTTCCAGCAGATGTTCCTCCCTGCAGAAACGGCTGTCCATAAGATTGGTGTAAGGGATATGCTCCATCACAAATTTCTGTTCCCTCTCATCAAGAAGAGACAGGGTCGGTTCCTCCCGCAGGATCTTGAACAGCCATTTGTTGTGCACGATCTGAGTACAGAAAGATCCCATCACGCAGACCGCCTGATCCTTCACCGCCTGCACAAACGGCTGGACTTTCTCGTAATTTGCCATCACGTCCGTGGTCACCGCGCGGCGGTAGATCAGGTCCACCGGATGCCCGGTGGGTGAGTACAGCACGCCGTTCTCATATTTCATCTCTGTAATCTCACAGATCTCACATGCATACCCTGCCCGCTGGAACCGTCTCTGAAATTCCTCAAACTCTGTGATCGAGCAGTGCTCCAGGAAATCCACGATCGCAATATAGGGATGTTCCTTTTTCTTTTCGTACGTCTCATACAGACCGAGAAACATCTGTACCCAGCTGTCAAACAGTTCATACTGACGAAAAGAATAAATTTCTTTCATTTCCTGATGGGTGATATTTCTTTCCAGCGCCATATTCAGCACATAATCTTCATTCATCGCGCTGGTTCCGTCGCTGTTGATCTCACAGAACTTGAAACTCCAGTCCTCCTCATTGAAAAAAATATCGAAACGGGCAATCGGCAGAACGGAATCATACAGATTCGGAACCAGGATCAGCTCCTCCAGCTCTTTGGAGAACGGAAAGTATTTTCTGTATTCCGGATTCCTCAGATATTCATGGATGATCTTTTCAAAGATCCTGTAAGTGATGTCCACGATCTCGCCAAAATATCCTGCCACATCCTCCGTCAGGATCTTGGGGATATGCAGCGTGTGGACACATCTTCCATGGTATGCCACCGATGAGTGCTCGAGATAATCTTTTACCGCCAGTCCCGACGCCTTGTTTGCCTCATAGTTTTCCTCTATTTTCTTCTGATACGCTTCTCTGATTTCTTTCATATCCATTTTCATTCTTTCCTCTTTCCTGACGCACTTGCTGCGTCATCATGGTAAATTTGGAAGTTTACTTCCAAACTTCCTGCCTTTCCTGCTCTTTCAAGCTCTCTTTTCTCTGAACCAGTTCAGACAACGGCTGCAGATACTTTCTTTCCTCTGGTTCCAGATGGTCTTCCGCCATCTGAAGCAGACGCCCGATAAATGCCGCCGCCGGTTCTCCATAGATTTCTCCTTCATAGCCTTGTTCCGCAAGAGAACGCTCCGCTTTTCTGATATCTTCCTCCTGGATCGGATACCTGGCGAGCAGTTCCTCCCGCACCTCTTTTTCGAAGGTCAGCCCTTTGACCAGAGCCGTGTAAGCCAGCACATAAGGCAGCGGCATGCTGTCCGCGCCGCGGATCTCCACATAATGCTTCACCCGGACATCCAGAAATGTCATCGACAGGATATGTTCCATGTCCTGCCTTGTCAGCAGCCGGTCGCTCCACAGATCCCGTACCTTCTGGTGACCGGTGGACCGGTAACCGCCGTCTTCCGGAAGAAAAATCAGCTCCAGATTCCAGAGATATTCCGCATAGGTATGAAAACCGAAATCTTCTTCAAAGATTCCCGGAAGGATTCCGCACCGTCCGCTGTCCACATGGTCCCAGATCCAGGTGCGCGCCAGGTGACCCGGATAAGGCTTCTCTTCCAGGACCGCCGTATTATCCGACAACAGTTTCAGCGCCGGCATGATCAGATACGCGGTCCGATATTTGCTGATAAAGTCCTGTTCGCAGCAGTAATCGATGGATACCTGAGCGGCAGCCGTTCCCCGCATCATATTGCGGCCGGTCGTTCCGGACTCCTGAAAATAAGCGTCCATATACTCATAACGCTTTTTCGGGATCAGATCCAGCTCATCCACACGCCCGAACGGACGGTATCCCCTGGTCACAAGTTCATACCCTCTCCGTTCCAGAGACGGACGGACTGCCTCAGAAAAATTCCGGTATATTTTCTCAATACACCGCAGGCTTTCCTTCGGCGCCATGCTGATTTCCAGCTGAGCAGCCGGTTCCAGGGACAGGGCATAGTCATTGTTGTATAAGCCCAGTAGCCTCCCGTTTTCACGTTCATGGCCAGGATAATACTCCTTCCACTCTTCCAGAAGTTCTTCGATCCCATCCGAACCATAATAAGACACATTCTTTTGATTCTTCCTGTCTATCACGAAATGCTCCAGCTCCACGCCGAGTTTCTGAAGACAGTTCCATTTACATCCATCCCGGAAATACTGCTCCAGCAGCTCCAGGTTCTGTTGTTCTATCTGATTGTTCAATGTACTCTCCTGCTTTATTTTATATTTTGTCTGACTTTTCAGACACACTCCAGTGACATCCACTTGAAATACCTTGCTGTCGGATGTCAGAAAATCAGACCAGCGAAACAGTAAGATATGGAAAGCGGATGTCTCTAGTATGCCAGATATTGACAGATTTTACAAGGCTCCATAGGTACAGGTTTGGTCAGTCATAAATACAGTTTTTTCGCCTGAAACCGTTCAGCCATTTGAACGATTACGGGTGCCTACTTTCGTCTCGGAAAAATCTTATGTGATTTTTTTCACTTTTTCAAAAAAAATTGTTGCATTTTTTCAGAAATAAGGTATAATAGTCATTGTGCCAAGCACAAGCCGAAATAGCTCAGTCGGTAGAGCACTTCACTCGTAATGAAGGGGTCGAGGGTTCAAGTCCCTTTTTCGGCTTACTGTTAAACCCGGGAACGGTAAGGTTTCCGGGTTTTTCGTTGTTTCCTTATCTGTGATTTCTACTTTCTTTCCTGGAGCGTGTTTGAAAATTGCAATCTGCAAACACGCTCTAGATTACACGAAAATCAATCTCCAAATCATCATAAATACCAGATGTTACAGTCTCCGACATCGTATATTCTCCACCCGTTTCTGTTTCAAAGTTATACACCATAACTCTGTTTTTGTCCGGATCCACAATCCAATATTCTCTCACTCCTGCCGATCTGTACTGAAACAGTTTCAGGATATAATCCATCCGCCGGCTGCTCGGGGAAACAACTTCAATGACCCAATCCGGCGCTCCCATACATCCGTCATCTGTAAGTTTTCCCTTGTCACAAATCACACTGATATCTGGCTCTACATAGGTTTTATCATCCATATTCAAAAAGACAGCAAATGGCGCGGGATAAACCTTACATTCCCCATGCTTATTTCTAATGTAAGCATGAATGACAGCAGACAGTTCCATTACAATTTCCTGATGAATTCTTTTCGGCGGAGCCATCATGTACATCGTGCCGTCAATCAATTCTGCTCTTTGTCCCTCCGGTAAAGAATAAATATCTTTTGTTGTATATATCTTTTCTCGTGCTATTGCCATATGCTCACATCCTTTCTGACAATATATCGTTTGATTCAGTATAACATAAATAAAATAGCCGTACAAGGCAGCCGAGCTGTCTTACACTAGAGAAATAATCGCTATATTTTAAGAAATTTTATGATAATACATGAAATTTCGGCATATTTTCCAAAACTGCAAACTATATTTAGTGTATTCATATGAATTGTTAAGATTATCTTTTTATTATATAATGAATTCATAAAAAACATCACAACAAAGGAGAGGATTCCAATGAAGTAAAAAGTCTCCGGATAATCACACATGATTCTTACCATCATCAATAAAAAAACAAACCTTAAAGATAAATAATATGGGGGTGATTTTCAATGAAGAAACGTCTGAGTATCTTGATATTAGGATTATTCTTATGTTTATACGGCTGCAGTACAGATCGCCCGTCTGAATCCGAGACAGAAAATGTATTCGAGACAATCGAGGGCAGCCGTGAAAACGGATATCAGATCAAAGATCTGACCTGGGGAATGTCGGAAGATGAGGTTCGACAGGCAATCAATCAGGAGGGTCTTGAAAGCGATTCGGATCGTTTGATTCTTAACTCATCAGAATGCGATGATTTTCAACACGTGAAAATATACCGCTTTGAAGATGAGACAAAAAGTAACCTCATCACGGTAGAATATACATGGACCGTTGCCTCCGAAGACAGTTTCCAGTCCGTTGTCGACTCGTTGTGTGAATATGCCGCGCAGCAAATGGAAACACCGGACAGCGGCAATGATCTGACGAAAGAAGAACTTTTGGAAATGAATACAGCCGCATGGGCAGCATCTGATAACAGCAGGGTAAACATCCTGCTTTCATCAGACCATAAGTCTGTTTCTGTGCAGATCAACGGTCCAAGGGAAGTTCCAAAAACATTAATGCCCTCTGGCTGATAAGAGTGACCATACCTTTCGGTGCCTCTTTTTACCCCTTATGGTTATATATTAGAAAATTTTATAAATAACGTCTTGCTTTTTACCCCTGCTTATGTGTATTCTTATATAGGAACAACCAAAACTACGAATGACGAGGTGTATGAAATGAAACCGATCAAAGAAGGTAAAGTCCGTGAAATCTACGACAATGGCGACAGCCTGATCATGGTAGCTACTGACCGTATCAGCTGCTTCGATGTTATCTTAAAAAACGTCGTAACCAAAAAAGGAACTGTTCTGACCCAGATGTCCAAATTCTGGTTTGATATGACGAAGGACATCCTGCCGAACCACATGATCTCCGCAGACGTAAAAGATATGCCGGAGTTCTTCCAGCAGCCGCAGTTTGACGGCAACAGCATGATGTGCAAGAAGCTGAACATGCTTCCGATCGAATGTATCGTCCGCGGTTATATCACAGGAAGCGGATGGGCAAGCTACCAGAAAGACGGCACCGTATGCGGAATCAAACTGCCGGAAGGCCTGAGAGAGTCCGATAAACTGCCGGAGCCGATCTACACTCCTTCCACCAAGGCAGAGATCGGTGATCATGATGAGAATATTTCCTACGAGCAGAGCATCGCTCACCTGGAGAAATACTTCCCGGGCAAAGGAGAAGAATACGCATCAAAGCTCCGCGACTACACCATCGCTCTTTACAAAAAATGTGCAGACTACGCCCTGAGCCGCGGCATCATCATCGCGGATACCAAGTTTGAGTTTGGTCTGGACGAAAACGGAAACATCGTACTGGGTGACGAGATGCTCACACCGGACAGCTCCCGTTTCTGGCCGGCAGAAGGATATGAGCCGGGCCATAGCCAGCCATCCTTCGACAAACAGTTTGCCCGCGACTGGCTGAAGGCAAATCCGGACAACGACTGGACCCTTCCGGACGACATCGTTCAGAAAACCATCGACAAATATCTTCAGGGCTATGAAATGCTGACCGGAGAAAAACTCCAGTAATTGCAGAGAACGCCTGAATCCGAGCCATTGAGAAACTTCTCTTCTCAATGGCTCTTTTCACCGCAGACACATCGTCTGCGTCAGTTTTTCAATTTGAGAAAGTGAGGTTCTGCTATGAACGAATCAAAAGTAACACGTATTCTGGCGGCTATGGAGGAACAGCATCTTCCGCAGATGATCGTCTCCGATCCAGCAGCTGTTTTTTATCTCACCGGAAAATGGATTCATCCCGGAGAGCGTATGCTGGCGCTTTATCTGAATGTCAACGGCAGTCATAAACTGATCCTCAACCGTCTGTTTCCCCAGGAGAAGGATCTGGGCGTGGAACTGGTGTGGTACAACGATACCGAGGACGCAGTGGAACTCCTCAGCCGGTATACAGAAAAGGACAAGCCGCTGGGCATTGATAAAACCTGGCCCGCCCGATTTCTTCTGCGCCTCCAGGAACTGAACGGGGCATCCGCCTGCCTCAACGGTTCTACAATCATCGATGATGTGCGGCGGATCAAGGATGCAGAGGAACAGCAGCTGATGCGGGAAGCCTCCCTTGCCAATGATAAGATTATGGAACAGCTGATCCCTCTGACCGGCAAAGGTTTTACAGAAAAAGAACTGGATCAAAAAGTCCGGGAGCTGTATGCCGCCTCCGGTCATTCAGATGTGTCTTTTCCTCCGATCACCGCTTACGGAAAATCCGGCGCAGATCCTCACCACGCCACGGATTCCACCCTTGGAAAGCGGGGAGACAGTGTTGTGCTGGACATCGGCGGTATCCGGAACAACTACTGCTCGGATATGACGAGAACCGTCTTTCTCGGTGAAGTTTCTGAGAAAGCCAGAAAAGTCTACGAGATTGTCCGGGAAGCCCAGCAGAGAGGAATCGATGCCGCCCGGCCAGGCGCCAGAATGTGTGATGTGGACAACGCCTGCCGCAGTTATATTACAGAAAAGGGATACGGGGAATTCTTCACCCACAGAACAGGACATTCCATCGGAATTGAGGACCATGAGACCGGAGACGTCTCTTCCGTCAATCAGAGCATCATACAGCCCGGACAGGTCTTTTCCATTGAGCCTGGCATCTATCTCCAGGAGGAAGGAATCGGCGTCCGGATCGAAGATCTTGTCCTGATCACAGAGGATGGATGCGAAGTGCTGAACCATTATCCAAAAGATCTGATCGTGGTTCCCATGGACAGCGATTCCATTGAAAAATAATGTTTGACCCCCGCGGCAGTTGCTAAATGAACATGCAAGCATGTCCGCTTGGCTTGTTGCCCGCAGGAATAAATTTGGCTGTGTCAAATCTCTCTTTCAAGACATTTGACACAGCCAGTTTTTTATTTTTTCTTTCAAGTACGATCCAGAGCATGCGTGCAGATTGCAGGAATGAATTTTCAAACACGCTCTAAGCTGACCACTTCATATCCGGCATCTTCCACAGCCTCTTTCATGCGCTCCGGCTCAACGCCATCCTCCGCCACAATTTGGGCTTCCTTGTCTTCCAGACTGACCGTGGCTGTCACGCCCGGGATTTTATTCAGTGCCTTTGTGACCGCCGCCTGACAGTGGCTGCACATCATACCTTCCACCTTCATGACCATATGGCGTCCACCCTGTTCCGAAGTCTGTTCCGGTGCCTGCTCCGGCATCTCTTCCGACACCTCTTCCAACGTCTGCTCAGGTGCCTCTGCTTCTTTCTCCTCAGGTTTCCCATCGGAAACTTTCTGGTCTGCCGAAGCTGCTTTTCGCTCAGCGGCTTTCTCTGTATCTGCTCGCTCTGAAATCTTCGCTTCCTCCTCCGGTTTTTTCAATACGTGGAAGAATCTCAGGCGCAGTGCGTTCATTACCACGAAAAAGCTGCTCAGGCTCATCGCCGCCGCCCCAAACATCGGGCTCAGCTTCCAGCCGAATGCCGTATAGAACACACCTGCAGCCAGAGGAATTCCACATGCATTATAGAAGAATGCCCAGAACAGGTTTTCCTTGATGTTGCGGATCACCGCTTTGCTCAGGCTGATCGCTGTCACCACATCCAACAGGTCATTTTTCATCAGCACCACGTCCGCGCTCTCGATCGCCACGTCTGTTCCCGCTCCGATGGCGATTCCCACATCGGCCCTTGCCAGTGCAGGCGCATCGTTCATGCCGTCTCCGACCATCGCAACCTTTCTTCCTTCACTCTGAAGTCTTGCCACTTCCCGCTCTTTATCCTGGGGAAGCACCTCGGCAATGACTGTATCGATCCCAAGCTGTCTCTGGATGGCTGCCGCTGTTCGTTTATTGTCTCCGGTCAGCATAATGACCTCGACGCCCAGCTTCTTCAGCTCCCGGATTGCCTGGGCGCTGGTCGGTTTCACAATATCCGCCGCGCCAATGATTCCGATGACTCCTTTTTCATCTGCAAACAGCAGCGGGGTTTTTCCTTCCTCTGCCAGCTGATCCATCTGTTTCTGGGATTCCCGGCAGTCCATACCCTTTTCTTCCATCAGGCGGACATTTCCGGCATAATACCATCTGCCGCCGATTTTTGCCTGGATTCCCTTGCCCGGGATTGCCTGAAATTCCTCGGTTTCCAGCAGGCGGATCTGCTCTTCTTTCGCCTTCTCCATGATAGCTTCCGCCAGAGGATGCTCGCTTTTCGCCTCCATCGCCGCCGCAATTTCCAGCAGCTCACTTCCTGTCACAGAACTCGTGGGGATCAGATCTGTCACCACCGGTTTTCCCTGTGTGATCGTACCTGTTTTGTCCAGGACGACGCTTTGAATATTATGGGTTACCTCCAGCGCTTCGCCGGATTTGATCAGAATACCGTTCTCCGCTCCTTTTCCGGTACCAACCATGATCGCCACCGGCGTCGCAAGTCCCAGCGCACACGGACAGGAGATGACCAGAACGCTGATCGCGCAGGAAAGGGCAAATTCAAACTCCGCGCCCGCAACCAGCCACGCGATTGCTGTGATCAGCGCGATCGTCATAACGACCGGAACGAAAATTCCTGCAATCTTGTCGGCAATCTTGGCGATCGGAGCCTTGCTTGCGCTGGCATCTTCCACCAAACGGATGATCTGTGAAAAGGTCGTATCATTTCCCACTCTGGAAGCTTTTGCCTTTATATATCCCGCCTTATTGATCGTCGCCGCGATCACGGAATCGCCCGGCTGCTTTTCCACCGGGATGCTCTCGCCGGTGATCGCCGCTTCATCCACACTGGTGCTTCCTTCCAGGATCACGCCATCCACCGGGATGCTCTCTCCCGGCTTCACAATAACAACATCTCCCACTGCCACCTGTTCTACCGGGATCTGGATCTCTCTTCCTTCCCGCTCAACCACTGCGGTCTTCGGCGCAAGATCCATCAGTTTCGTGATCGCCTCACTGGTCTTGCCCTTGGAACGGGCTTCCAGATATTTTCCGACGTTGATCAGCGCAAGGATCATAACCGCCGATTCAAAATACAGATCGTGCTGATACTGATGTACCAGTGCAAAATCCTGTACCCCCAGCCCGTATCCGATCCGGTAGATCGCGAATATTCCGTAGATCAGGGACGCGGAAGATCCTACCGCGATCAGTGTATCCATATTTGGCGCTCCGTGAAACAGAGTAGAAAACCCTTTCGTATAATACGCTTTGTTAATAAATGCCACCGGAAGGCAGAGGAGAAACTGTGTAAATGCAAAACCGACAGCATTTTCCGTTCCCTCCAGAAAACCCGGCAGCGGCAGACCGACCATATGCCCCATGGACACATACATCAACGGAATCAGGAAAATAAAAGAGAGAACCAGCCTCTGTTTCATATTTTTCATCTGCTCTTCCACCGGATTGGTTTTCGCCGTCTGTGCCGCACCGGAAACCGCACCAGAACCTGTCTGCGTGCCGTCTGCTTTTACGCTGGCTCCGTATCCGGCATGAACGACTGCATCAATAATCTTCTCATCGGAAAGCGCCTGTTCCTCGTATTCCACCTGCATGCTGTTTGTCAACAGATTTACACTGACATCCTTCACACCGTCCAGCCGACGGACACATTTCTCCACCCGGGACGAACAGGCAGAACAGGTCATTCCTGTCACATCAAATTTCTGTTTCATAACTGCTCCTTTCTGACTCTGCCGGGCTGTGTCTATCTTCAACCGGCCCCAATCCCCTCTTCAGGATCCATTCGTCTTTATCTTATATACCCCCATGGGGTATCTTATTTACAGTCCTATCATAGCACAGGAAGAAACAATTGTAAAGGGGAAAAATAAAAAGACCGCAATATGAAAAACATGAAAGAAAAACGATCAAAAAACATGCAAAGGAAAAACCGCACACCTGACAAGATTCCTTTGTCAGATGTGCGGCCTGCTCTATACCGTTTGCACGGCATGATGCACTCTGTTATCCTATATTCCGACAGATTTCAGAAAGACTTTCTGAAATGTTTTTATTTCTCCAGTTCAAACCAGTCAGCAAATCCCAGTTTGATCAGGTTATCACGGCTGATCTTCAGACTCTCGAACGGATCTCTTCCGTAGGTGTCATCCTGCTCAATCAGGAAGTACTCGCTGCCGCCAGCCAAACCTGCTTCGATGCACTCCTTCACCGGAAGGCTTCCTTCACCAACCTCAGCAAATTCAATAATGTTATTGAACGCATTCATAAATGTTTTTGCATCAAATCCGCCTTCCGGCATCTTTACTTCACCAATGCGGTAATCTTTCAGATGCAGCAGACGAATTCTTCCATCATATTTCTTGATGAACTCAACCGGATTCTCGCCGCCTCTGTGGATCCAATGGATATCCAGCTCAAATCCCATATGTTTCGTATTGTTCTTAATGATGTCCAGCAGATACTCGCCGTCATATTTTACGAACTCTACGTGATGATTGTGATAATACAGATCGATGCCTTCCGCTTTCAGTCTTTCTGCCATCTCATCCGCACGTTTTACGAATTCCAGAGCCTTTTCTCTGCTTCCCATGCAGGTCATCGGCAGCATACCGATACGCAGCATATCACAGTTCAAAGTTTTGCAGTCTGCTACGATCTTGTCAAAATCAGTGGCAAGAGTCTCTCCCGGCATTCCCGGAATCATCGGCTCCAGAGATGCAGTACAAGCCGCGATCTTGATGCCGAATTCATCGCATGCTTTTTTCATTCCTGCAACATTTTCAGGAGTCATATTTACCTGAGAAACCTCCACACAGTGGTATCCCAGCTCTGCACATTTTTTCAGGGTCTCATAAGCACCCAGTTCATCAATTTTTTTCTTAATGGTACTCATCTGAATACCGATTAATCCTCTTTTCATCGCAAATACCTTCTTCCTTTATAGATCTCTTATACCTCGATCCAGGTTCCGAAACGACCGGAATTCTGAATTGCATCGATCAGACGAATACTCATCTCCGCATCGGCTACATGGATATAATCGCCGCTTCCGGTTTCCAGGCTATTGTAGAATTTACGGATCAGTTTTTCATGACTGGCACCGTAATAGAACTTAGAGCCAGGCATCCTGCGGTCTTCCACGATCACGGTTTCCGTACCGTCCTCTGCCACCTGATACAGGATATTATCACGCATACGGAAAGACGCTCTCTCCATATCTACTGCCAACTGAACAGACTCATTTTTAAAGTTTGCATTGGTGGCATAGAAAAGACCATGTGCGCCGTTTTCAAATTCCAGAGAAGCAGTTACCGTATCCTCGACCTCAATGCCGTAATCCAGCACCTGACTGACAGATGCTTTCAGACGTTTGATCGGTCCGGCAAGATAATACAGAAGATCCAGCGTATGTACGGACTGGTTGATCATACATCCGCCGCCCGCTGTTTTCCATTTACCTCTCCACGGCTTCACATCGTAATATTCTTTGGGACGGGCCCAGGGCACCATGCCCCGGATTCCCGTTACCTTTCCATACGTTTCATTTTCGATCAGCTCTTTCAGCTTTTCGGTTGTCTCATTCAGACGGTTCTGGAGACAGATACCGATCTGAAGTTCCGGATGGTCCTTTTCAAGCTGCACATACTCCGCAGCCTGTGCCTGATTCAGAGCCACCGGTTTTTCACAGAATACATTGACTCCCATCTCCGCGGCCTCTTTCGCGACCGGATAATGGAGATAATGCGGAAGACAAATATGTACACAGTCCGGTTTTTCTTTCTGAATCATTTCTTTATAATCCGTATAAAACGGAATTCCCTGCGGCGCGCGCTCTTTGGCAGCGGGATTGATATCACACACTGCACAGAGCTCAATTTCATCGTTCGCCGCGATCGCTCCAATATGAATCGGGGCGATGTCACCAAGACCTATCACTGCTGCTTTTTTCATAACCCACCTCGTGTCTGCACACTCTCAAATCAGATTTTATGATCTGGTCGGGAACTGTCCTTCTTCTTCAATTTTCTTGTTCAGCTCTGCCAGATACAGATCCTCGTCAACCGGGTTCTCTACTTTCTTGCCAAGCCAGCTGGACAGCTGAATTGCATTTGCCAGGTTTACACCGTTGATTCCGTCAGAACCCGGAGCCAGAAGCGGGCTTCCTGTCAGGATATGCAGTGCAAAGTTCTCCATTACAGTTGTATGCTGATATCCCCATCCATCTGTGTTCTCGAACTCTTCTACTGTGTAGAGTCCATCAGCGCCTGCTGCGTTTCCGGAAGTCAGTTTCGCAACATCCATCATGGACATGGTTGCGTTCATCTCAGCCTCGGACTGTTTGAATCTGTAAACAGTTGCTTTCTTGCTTCCGTCTACTACGATTTTTCCTTTGTCCAGGTCGATCTCGAAACGGTCGGTTCCGACAGCGTCATGTGTACAGGTAATAAAGCTTCCTGTTGCGCCGTTCGGATACTCTGTGATAACGGTAACGTCGTTCTCTACGTTTACTCTCTCTTTATCTCTGTATGCACCGCAGATGCAGTTGCTGTATACAGTGCTCGGGATACCGCAGATCCACTGCCACAGGTCTAACTGATGAGGAGCCTGATTTACCAGGACACCGCCGCCTTCGCCGCCCCAGGTAGCTCTCCATGCGCTCTGTTTGTAGTAGCTGTCCGGACGCCACCAGGTATTGATGATCCAGTTGGAACGACGGATTCCACCCAGCTCACCGGATTCAACGATCTCTTTTACTTTCTGATACAGTTTGTTTGTTCTCTGATTGAACATGATACCGAATGCTACATCCGGATGTTTTGCTGCACACTCGTTCATTTCACGAACAGCTTTTGCGTAAACGCCTGCCGGTTTCTCAACCAGTACGTTCATGCCGTGCTCCAGGCAGTAGATAGCGATCTCTGTATGCAGATAATGCGGAACTGTTGTGATAACTGCATCTACTGTACCGGATGCAACCATTTCTTTCCAGTCTGTGAAGAACGGATACTCCGGATATTTCTCCTTGCACATTTTTTCCTTTTCCGGATCGATATCGCAAAGTGCACCCAGTTCACAGTGCGGCGGGCACGGAGCTACCGGCATTCCCGGCATTCCTGCTTTCCCGGTCAAAAAGCCTGCGTATGCTCCACCCTGAGCACCAATTCCGATCAGACCAAAACGAATTTTTTTCTCCATTTGAATTATCCTCCATTCCGCTGTCTTTACAGCATAAATTTTTTTATGCAAGGCCGATACGATTCAGAATATCCAGAAGCGCGTGATACTGCATGGAATATCCCTCTGCACCGTCTTTTGCCTTGTTTTCTTTAATAACATTCTCTGCTGCTTCTGTTTCCAGAGAAGCCAGCGTGTCAAACAGTACCAGATGCGGCTCCAGCGTCAGGAATCCTTCATAACCCTCGTCGCAGATCGCCTGTTTCAACAGTTCTTCGATCTTTCCGTCTCCGGTTCCGCATAATACATTTTCATTATCCGTATATACGGCGTCTTTGATGTGGATATATACCACATGTTCCTTGAGCATCTCCCAACACTCTTTGGTATCTTCTTTGCACTGTACAAAGTTAGCGAAGTCAAAAGCCGCTTTCAGATACGGGCTTGGAATCTCGTCGAAAATCACTTTGCAGCGGCGTGCAATATCGCCGTAGATGTCTTTTTCATTCTCGTGAAGAAGAACCACGTTGTACTTCTCCGCAATCTTCACAAACTCTTTCAGCTTCGCGATCACTTCGTCCTTATAATCGTCCGGATTCTTGTCCTTCGGAATATAGAAGCTGAACATACGGATATAACGGCATCCGCTCATGTTGCACATCTTACAGATTTCTTCCAGCTGTGCTTTCTGCTTTTCAAAATCTTCCTCGCTGTCGATCTGGATCTTTCCGATCGGAGATCCCATAGAAGAGATCTTGACCTGAGCCTCATCCAGGCGCGGAAGCAGCTTCTCAGCAAACTCTTCTGCTGTGTATTCAGCGATTCCCTTTCCATCTGCAGAGCGAAGAGAAATATGATCCATTCCAAGTTCACGCACAACCTGCAGCTGCTTGTCCAACTCAGGGCTGATCTCATCAGCAAAACCGGAAATAATAATTTTTTCCATGATATCCTACCTTTCCTCTGTATCATAAATTTATATACTCATCATACCACAATCTGTTCAAAAATGTTAGAACAATTTTGGTATATTTTAGCATAATATGATGTTTTCATGAAATATCGACAGGAAATTATCCGCATTTCTATCTATCTTTCACAAAGAATCATACAAATTTTATACCCTGATTTTCGTGCCTTTTCCGTCTCTCTTCGCCAGCTTAATGCGGTCCGCCAGGGAGATTTCTTTCTCTTTGTAGACGATCCGGTAATCCATACCGTTTGCCAGCAGATACGCATGTTCCACAAAATCTCCCGCTCCCAGCCGGATTCCCCGGACGCCGATGGCTGCCTTTTTCTTTTCCGGCACTTCCTGCACCAGGAACTTCAGGAAATATCCATCCCCGGACTGGAGAACCACATACTCGTTCTCATCACACACCCCGGCGAACACGAGACTGTCTGTCTCATCGGAAAGTTTTGTGGCAGCGATCGTCCGCTTCACCACATCAAATTCTGCGCCGTCCACCTGTTTTACCATACCTGCCCTGGAGACGAACAGAAGCTTATGGTTCTTTATATTTTCAAGGGCGTCCACATAGATCATCTGCTCTGCGGCGCTGCTGTAATTTCCAAAGTTATCGATGGGTGTGCCCTTGTCCCGGAATCTTCCGTAAGGCAGATCCATGACCTTGATCGTATGCATCTGTCCCTTATCGGTAAACACACAGATCTTGTCCGTGTTCCTGCAGCGGAACACATACCGGTTTTCCGCCAGGGCGCTCTCTTTGTTTCGCTCGAAAGCCGTAGTGTCGATGGTTTTCGCATAGCCAAAACGGTCCATCAGGAAAACAACGTCCATCTCCTCAACCTTTGCTTCCTCAAAAACAATCTCCTTCGCGTTTTCCACCGCCGTCCTGCGGGGCTTTGCGTATTCCTTTTTGATCTGCTCCAGATCTTCCAGGATCACCGCGGTCATGGAGGAATAGTTGTTCAGGATATCTTCATACCGGTCGATCTTTCGAAGCGTTTCCTCATGTTCTTTCTTCAGCGCCTCGATCTCCAGTCCGATGAGTTTCTGGAGACGCATCTCCAGGATCGCCGTTGTCTGGCGCTCGGTAAAGCGCAGCTGGGCAGCCTGCTTCTGGCTTTCTTTCGTTTTGAACCGGATGCCCTCCGTCACGCCATCGGTCAGGCAGACGCGCACCTGCTTCTGAGTCTTGCTTCCCCGGAGAATTTCGATGATCAGGTCAATCACATCACAGGCTTTGATCAGGCCTTCCTGTACCTCCCTGCGCTCCGTCTCCTTGTTCAGCAGCGTCTGATACTTCTTCCGGGTCACCTCAAACTGGAAATCCACATGGTGCTCGATCACCTGCTTCAGGTTCAGCGTCTCCGGCTTCCGATCCGCAACCGCAAGCATATTGACACTGAAGGTGTCTTCCAACCGGGTCTTCTTGTACAGCATATTGGTCAGATATTCCGCGTCCGCTCCCTTTTTCAGTTCCAGGACGATCCGGATGCCTTCCTTGGAAGACTGATTGGAGATATCGGTGATATCCGGCGCCTTTTTGCTCTCCACCAGCGCCGCCACGTCATTGAGGAATTTTCCGATGTTCGCGCCGATCATCGGGTACGGGATCTCGGTGATGACAAGATACTGTCTGCCGCCCTTGCCTTTTTCCACTTCCACTTTTCCGCGAATCCGGATCTTTCCGGTTCCCGTCTCATAGATCTTCAGCAGCTCGTCTTTGTTGACCACAATTCCTCCAGTGGGGAAATCCGGGCCCTGAATATACTGCATCAGTTCCGCCACGGTGATCTCGTTGTTTTCCAGATAAGCGCGGACCGCGTCCACCACCTCGCCAAGATTGTGGGGCGGAATACTGGTCGCCATACCGACCGCAATGCCGTCCGCTCCATTGACCAGAAGGTTCGGCACACGGACAGGGAGTACCTCCGGCTCTTTCTCGGTGCCGTCAAAGTTCGGGATGAAATCCACCACATTTTTGTCCAGATCCCGCAGATAAACCTCCTGGGTCATCTTCTGAAGGCGCGCTTCCGTATATCGCATCGCCGCAGCTCCATCTCCCTCGATGGAGCCGAAATTTCCATGACCGTCCACCAGCGGAAGGCCTTTTTTAAACTCCTGCGCCATCACAACCAGCGCTTCATAGATGGAACTGTCCCCGTGGGGATGATATTTACCCATGGTGTCGCCCACGATACGGGCGCATTTCCGGTACGGCCGGTCATACTGGATCCCCAGTTCATACATATCGTAAAGCGTCCGTCGCTGCACCGGCTTCAGTCCGTCCCGGACATCCGGAAGCGCCCGGGCGATGATCACGCTCATTGCATAGTCAATGTAGGACTTCTGCATCAGCTCGGAGTATTCGGTTCGTATAATCTGTTCTTCCATGCTTTGTCATTCCCTTTCTCAGATATCCAGCTCCGCGTCTTCCGCGTGCTCGTAGATAAACGCCTTTCTCGGCGGTACTTCGGTTCCCATCAGGATCTCGGTCACCTCGGAAGCCATCCGGGCATCCTCGATCTCCACCAGCTTCATCCTGCGGGTCTCCGGATTCAATGTCGTCTCCCACAGCTGATCCGGGTCCATCTCTCCAAGACCCTTGTACCGCTGGAGGATAAAATTGCCTTTATGGGTTTTGCGGTACCGTGCAAGCGCCTTGTCGTCGTACAGATATTCTTCCTGTCCCCTGGACGGAATCGCCTTGTACAGCGGCGGCATCGCGATATATACATGTCCTTCGTAAATCAATTCCGGCATAAACCGGTAAAACAGCGTCAGGAGCAGCGTGGAAATATGCGCGCCGTCCACATCCGCGTCCGCCATGATGATGATCTTATCGTAGCGGAGTTTTGCGATGTCAAAGTCGTTTCCATACCCTTCGGAAAATCCGCAGCCGAAGGCATTGATCATGGACTTGATCTCCGCGTTGGCAAGCACTTTGTCGATGCTGGCTTTTTCCACGTTCAGGATCTTTCCGCGGATCGGCAGGATCGCCTGGAAATTTCTGTCCCGGGCTGTTTTTGCGGAACCGCCGGCGGAATCTCCCTCCACGATAAAGATCTCACAGCGGGACGGATCCCTGCTCTCACAATTGGCAAGCTTTCCGTTGGAATCGAAGGAATATTTCTGTTTGGTCAGCATGTTGGTCTTTGCCTTTTCCTCGGTCTTCCGGATCTTGGCGGAGCGTTCCGCACATGCCAGGACATTTTTCAGCACTTCCAGGTTCCGGTCGAAATATCTCGGTACTTCCTCACCAGTAACCTTTCCCGTCGCTCTCGATGCATCCGGATTATCCAGCTTCGTCTTGGTCTGGCCTTCAAATCTCGGATCCGGGTGCTTGATGGAGATTACCGCCGTCATTCCGTTCCGGATATCCGCTCCGGTAAAATTGCTGTCCTTTTCTTTCAGGATTCCCAGTTCCCGGGCATAGCTGTTCATCACCTGGGTGAAGGTCGTTTTGAAACCGGTCAGATGCGTACCGCCCTCTGCGTTGTAGATATTATTGCAGAAGCCCAGCACATTCTCCTGGAACTCGTTGACATACTGGAACGCGCATTCCACCGTGATCCCCTCGGCTTCTCCCTGAAAATATACTGGCTCATGGATCGTCTCTTTTTTCCGGTTGATATCGCGGACAAATCCCACGATGCCTTCCGGCTCATGGTAGGTGATCTGCTCGGTCTCCGCGCCTCTTCGGTCCTCGAACCGGATGGTCAGATTGGGATTCAGATACGCCGTTTCATGGAGGCGGCTTTTGACCTCCGCGGCGGAAAAATCTGTCCGCTCAAAGATCTCACTGTCCGGAAGGAAATTGATCTTGCTTCCCGTACTTCTGGTCTTGCCGATGGTCGGAAGCAGCCCGTCCACCAGCTCAACGGTGGGAACGCCCCGCTCAAAATGATCATGATGGATCATTCCTCCGACGCTGATCTCCACATCCATATACTCTGACAGCGCATTGACCACCGAGGAACCGACACCATGGAGACCGCCGCTGGTCTTGTAGGCGGAATTGTCAAACTTTCCTCCGGCATGGAGCGTTGTAAATACCAGCCGTTCTGCCGGCACACCTTTCTCATGCATTCCCACCGGAATTCCACGCCCATTGTCAGAAACGGTACAGGATCCGTCCTTTTCCAGAAATACATCGATGGTATCGCAGTATCCCGCAAGATGCTCGTCCACCGCATTGTCCACGATCTCGTAGATCAGGTGATTCAGTCCTTTGCGCGATGTGCTTCCTATATACATACCCGGACGCTTGCGGACTGCCTCCAGGCCTTCCAGCACAGAAATACTGCTGGCGTCATATGTCTGATTTTTTCCCATTGTCTACTCCTTCTATCTTTCCTCTACTTTTCTTTAAACAACTGTGGATTTCCATTCAGAAGCTGTTTATACTCATAAATATAATAATCTGCCGCGGCACGGATGCGTGCTTCATCGTCCGCGCTGTTCTCATCGTAAACCGCCACCGCACAGAAGCCTCCCATTCTGGCGCCTTCAATCCCTTTCAGGATATCCTCAAACACCACGCACTGTCCTGGCTGGCGTCCGATCCTTGCCGCCGCTTTCTCATAAATATCAGGAAAGCCTTTTCCTCTTACCACCTCTTTCACGGTCACAAAAGCATCAAAATACCCGTAAATCCCGGTGCGCTTCAACGCCGGAACAAACAGCGCCTCATCCGATGCCGTCGCCACCGCCAGGGGGATTCCTTTCTCTTTCAGATACTTCAGCCATTCTCCGGCTCCCTCTTTCAGTTCCACCCGGTTCTGATAGGCCTCCTGCGCCATCTGGTACCACTCGCGGATAATTTCTTCCCGGCTCTCCGGAAGAGAAAATCTCCGGATCGTATATTCCGCCGCCTTGTCAAATCCAAGCGGCGTGATGGCTTCCAGATAATCTTCCGGCACCGCAAGTCCGCGCCGTCCCAGAAACTCCGCATCAATCTCTCTCCATACATGCATAGAATCCAGAATCGTTCCGTCAAGATCAAAAATCGCTCCCTGATACATGATTTTCCCCTTTGCTTTCGTATTTTATCACTGTCTTACACTATAACACATACAAAAAATGCCTGCAAGCCTTTTTCGAACATCTGTTTGTATCCAGAGTAACCGTTCAATTGGCTGAACCGTTACTATCCAGGATATCTGCGGGCTCTGCCGCGGCACACAGACTGAGATTATATCATTTGAAACGCAAAAATTCAATTCCCGTTTCATTTTCTCTTTTTTCTGTTTTTTCAGTAATTTGAAAAAATTTTAAAAAAGTGCTTGCATTTTCCCGGAAGATGGTGTATAGTACCTTTTGTAAGGTTCGTTGGTCAAGCGGTTAAGACGCCGCCCTCTCACGGCGGAAACAGGGGTTCGATTCCCCTACGAACTGTCCAAGGCTGTCAGAAAGAGTTCTGGCAGCTTTTTATATACAGAACACCTTTATGGTTGTGAACACAGCTATACAGCACGGAAATAAAAAATGTCCGGAAACAGAGATGCATTCGTTCCTGTTTCCGGACATTTTTCTTTCGTACTCTTTTTGTTTCTTGTTCCGCAGTTTTCCGCTCTGTTTACTCGCTGTAGATCTTTACCAGCTCCAGCAGCAATTCTACGGTCTGATCCATTCCCTCGGCAGTGACATGCTCATAGGGACCGTGGCAGGCATATCCGCCGGTTCCCAGGTTCGGGCATGGCAGGCCCATATAACTGAGGCGCGCTCCGTCGGTTCCTCCCCGGACAGGAAGTACCTGCGGCTGGATGCCGGCTCTTCTTGCGGCCTCCTGCGCGTTCTCGATCAGATGGAAGCACGGCTGGATCTTTTCCGCCATATTGCGGTACTGCTCGTGGATCTCAAGTTCCACCGTACCTTTTCCGTATTTCTGATTCATTTTTTCAGCCACTTCCCTGAGGTAGGCTTCCTTGGCTGCAAATTTTTCCGCGTCATGGTCACGGATGATGTACTCCATCTCCGCGCATGCCACATCGCCCTTCATTCCGGTCAGATGATAAAATCCTTCATATCCTTCCGTATATCTTGGATTCTCCTTCTCTGGAAGCAGGCTCTGGATCTCACACGCCACCTCCGCGGCATTGATCATCGTGTCTTTGGAGCTTCCCGGATGGACGTTGAATCCGGTAATCTTTATTTTTGCGCCGGAAGCATTGAAATTCTCATATTCGATCTCGCCTTCCCTGCCGCCGTCCACAGTGTAAGCAAATTCCGCGCCGAAGCCCGGAACATCAAACAGGTCCGCACCCTGTCCCACTTCCTCGTCCGGCGTAAAGCCGATGGAAATCTGTCCATGAGGAATATCTCTCTTTTTCAGCTCCTCAACCATGGTCATAATTTCAGCGATTCCCGCTTTGTCATCGGCGCCCAGGATCGTGGTTCCATCGCTGGTGATCAATGTGCGTCCTTTCAGTTCACTAAGATGCGGGAACACGGATTTCTCCAGCACTCTTCCGCTCTCACCCAGTTTCAGATCCTCTCCGTCATAATCCGGGTGAACCAGCGGACGCACCGCATGGTCCGCAAAGTCGGAAACGGTATCCATATGGGAGATAAAGCCCAGTTTTGTCTTTCCTTCGTATCCTGCGCTGGCAGGAATCTTTCCGTATACATAGCAGTGTTCGTCCACACGCACATCCACGGCGCCAAGCGTTTTCAATTCCTCCACCAGCTTGTTCGCCAGATCAAACTGGCACTGACTGGTGGGATGTGTGGTGCTTTCTTCTGCGCTGGGTGTCGGTACTTTTACATATTCAATCAGTCTCTCGTACGCTCTCATGCTTCTGTTACCTCGAATCCCAGGTCGTCCAGAATCTCTTTTGCCTTTGCGACACAGTTCTGGCATCCGTTTACCGTTACGGTTTTATCCTCCAGATTAACGGTGGTATCCAACTCTGCCTTTGCCATCGCCTTCGTAATTCTCTCCACACATTTTTCACAGTGCATATCTGTTTTTAATACTGTTGCCATTTTTCTTTCCTCCTGTCATTTTGGTTTTCTCCTGATCCATTGCCCGGAAACACTTCCGTTATTTCATCAGCTTCTGGATGGTTTTGCAAAGTTCGTCCACCGCTTCTTCGTTTCCCTCGCGGATATCCTCCACCACACACGTCTTGATGTGGTTGGAAAGGAGCACTTTGTTGAAACTGTTCAGGGCGGACTGTATCGCCGACACCTGGGTCAGAATATCCACACAGTACCGTTCCTGCTCCACCATTTCCTGTACACCGCGCACCTGGCCCTCGATCCTTTTCAGCCGATGGATCAGATCCTTGTATTCTTTTTCATTGCGGACTTTTTTTCTTTCACAGTCTCCGCAGCAATTACAGCACTGACTCATTCTTTTCCTCCTGTCTTTGATACCCCGTCCGGGTATATTGTTATCTTACCCTTCTTTCTCCCTTTTGTCAAGACCGTCAAAAAAATCTGCCAGGCATCTGGTGACTCTGCTGCTCTGCCTGAGTTCTTCCGGAAGCGCTTCACGGTGATCCGGTTCCCCGCAGATATCCACGCCTGCAATCTGCTGCCCGCCAGCGAACCATCGGAGAATCTCCATCATTTCTTCCAGCCTCATCGTCCCCTGATCCCAGTTCGTCCGGCAGACTTCCGGCGCCAACACATCCTTGTCCACTGAGACGTAGACCGGCCAGTCCGTGCGGAATGTCCCAAGGATCTCCCTCCAGCTTCCGTCCCCCAGTTCTTCCTGGGAGATCGTCAGCAGACGCTCCCGACACTCCACCGGAATCTGGTCCAGCGCTTCCTGCGGCGGACCGATCAAAAACACCTGCCGCACCCGGGGATTCTCCCGCAGTGTATCCAGCAGCCAGGAACCGCAGGACAGTACCGGCAGAAGCGCCGGAGGCTGCATATCCGTATGATGATCCAGCACCACCAGGGAGACTTCCCCGGCACAGGTTTCCAGGAACAGTTTGCTCACATAATGATAATTTCCCGAATCCATCAGATGAATACCGCCGGCAGGCATTTTTTCCAGCTGCCTGACAAGTTCTTTTTCCGTCTCAGGATCACAGTAACAGTCTGTCCCCCTCAACCCGGTACCGTCCAGATAATCCTCCGCCCATTCCTTCATGGACGGCTGTTCCCGGTAGATTCCGGAAAAATCCAGAATCGTCTTTCTCATAGTTTTCTCCTTTCTTCCGCTTTTTACTTTTTCATGGGATTCAGCTTTTTCCCCGCCAAAACCAGGAAAAGCACAGACAGCAGAAGCTGCACCGCCACACTCACCGGGATCATATTCTGTACCAGCCAGTCTCCCTCATAATCGCCAAACAGATTACAGAGAAGGATCAGCTCCCTGCCGCTCCCGATCTGCTGGCTCAAAAGTCCAAAAAATGTCAGGAACGGATTCATCAGAAACAGGTAGATGGCGGCTCCCACATCCGGATTTTCGATCAGCCCTGTTCCCTGACCCCGCAAAACCTGCAGATAATAATCCAGCCCTACCACCCCGATTGTACCGACAACAAAAAGCAGGACAATCACATAGGACATAAGCGTGGCTACTGTTGTCTTTCGAAAAAAAACAGAACAGCAGATCCCGATACTCCCGATAAAAACTCCAGAAACCAGGAGGATCAGCACCAGGATCAGCAGATCCGCCAGTCCCACACCGCCGAATACCATAATCAGCGACAGAGCTGGCAGTGCCGAAAAAGCAATCACAAAAATAATACTCAACGATGCCTCCAGTTTCCCGGTAATAATCCGCCACGGGTTCAGATGCGTCGTCAGCAGAAGATCCAGCGTGCGTTTCTCCCTTTCCAGAGAGATCGACGCACCGGCGATCACTGGCACCGCCATCAGCAGGAGGAAAAACAGCAGATAAGCCATCAACATATAACAACGCATGGGAATGGTGTAGCTGGTCGGCGTCATGTAACCAAGGACACTGCTTTCACCGAAAAAGCAGATCAGCGCAATCCCTCCAAGAAGTAGATTACACCCAAAAACAATCCATGAAATCCGGATGGATCTGGTATTTCTCTTGATCTCTTTTTCAAAGACCGGGTTCCGATTCATACGCCACCGCCTCCTTTCGCATTGTCAGTCAGGTGGAAAAACAGGGATTCCAAACTGTTCTGTTCCCGCGCGAACGCCACAACCTGAATTTGTGCCTCCACCAGCTGGCTCAGCAGCCTTGCCTCTTCTTCCCTGCTCCCGGAAAACCACACGGCAATCTTATTTTCATCCACAGAAATCCTTTCCACTTGCGGATTGCTGCGAATCAGGCGTACCGCCTGTTCCACCTTATTCAGAACCGTGATCCTCAGAGGGTTGGAACTGTCAATGGACAGCATGATATGATCGATTTTTCCTTGCAGCACCATTTTACCCTGATTAATGATCCCGATACTGGTACACATGTCTGAAAGCTCTGAGAGGATATGCGAACTGATCAGGATCGTATACCCTTCTTTCTGAAGATTCTGCAGCAAAAACTGAAATTCCTTTCGGGTTCGCGGATCCAATCCGGAATTTGGTTCATCCAGGACCAGGAGACAGGGACGGTTCAAAAGAGCCCGTGCCAGACAAAGCCTCTGCTGCATACCCCGGGACAGCTCATCCACAAAGCACTCCTCCGTCCCCTGAAGATTTACCAGTTCCAGTACCTCATGACTTCGTACCGTCCCCGCTTTCTGATAGATTCCATAGGAAGCGGCAAAAAATTCCAGATACTCCATCACGGTCAGATTCTCATACAGACCGAAAAAATCCGGCACAAAACCGATCATGCTTTTCCGAACCTTCATATCCTGACCGACTTTCTGACCATCCAGCCAAACTTGCCCTGCATCCGGCTTCAGAAGGCCCGTGATGATCCGGAGTGTTGTGGTTTTCCCTGCCCCGTTTGGTCCCACAAATCCATACAGTTCGCCTTTCGCCACCTCCATGTCCAGGCCGTCGAGGGCATTTTCCCTTTTATTGTACTTTTTATACAGTTTTTCAATCCGGAGCATATCACTCACCTCCTTCATCCATTCTCAGCCGCCGCCTCTGTATTTTCTGGAAAATTTTCTTCAACAATCCTTTTCCAATCTCTGTTTTCTCTCATCTTTACGATCAGATCCGGCATTTGATAACTCATCCTTTGATAATATTCTGAGGATACCGCTTCTTCATCCAGTGTATACCTTACCTTCATTTGGTTGCCCTCCAGAAAATACGGAGATGGAATTCCGTTTTTCACAGAACTGTCCGCCAGTTTCCAATCCTCCAGCTCTTCATAGGCACCGGTGCTGTAATTATAAATCTCTATGATTCCATCAAAAGCTTTCCATTCTTCCGCCAGAACCTCCGGCTTCGCAAACTCCAGGCCGATCACCTGATTTTCCTGATAAGACAGAAGTTCTTCCGTATCCTGCATCAGCGAATGGATATACTCCAGACTGCTGTTCACCTCATCCTCGCTCATCGCATCCAAGTGTTCCGGATCAACGAAAATCTGCCGGAACAACACAGCCAGGCATTGGTCTCTCAGATAATCCTCTTCGTATGCCGCATTAAGATAATAAGTGACTTCCATCTGCTGTCCGGACATGGTCAGGATTCCCGGATAATTATTATAAGAGAATGCCTGATGATCCAGAGAATAATACTGCTGGGCGTATGGGCAATAACGGACTCCGCTTTCATTCTGACATTTTACAGAAGCAGAAGCTGTATAGAAGGTATTTCCATTGGTTTCATAACCTGAGTACAGCTGAAAGGTTTCCTCCTTGTCCGTCACAATGCCGATCAGCAGGCTGTCCGAAGTCCGATTGATATTCCATATTCCGGTCTGGGCAGCAAACGCGTTTGTTTTTTCGTTATCACCCAGTTTCTGTACCAGCCACTGGGAGCTGTCCCTGACACTGTCTACTTCCAGGTCTTTCAATTCCATCGTCTCTCCCGGCGCAAGTTTCCCGATATACGCCATATGTCCCGGCAGCATCAGTACACAGTCTTCCAGCAAATACTCCGTCTGGTTGGATACGGTACCGTTTAGCACGCCGTCCATCCAGGTCAGATCGCTGGTCAGCCCTTCCGTCTCCATCGGAAGATCCCTGGAAAGCACAAAGGCATTAAGGGCAAAAGCAGGCTGATTGGAAACTACAATCTTATTTTTGGATTCCCCATAGTGAAACCGCACCTGCTCAAAGCCTTCCTGCGCTGTTCCCGGTTTCTCCATCGGATAACTGCTCAGCAGATTGGCAGGACTCATCTGATAAGAAGGATCCAGATAAAGTTCAACATTGGAGTTATATGGAGCCTGTATCTCAAAATTCAGCGTTTCTTCCACGACGGAACCGTTTTGATACAGCGAATTTTTATAAACGATCACAGGCGCTTTCATTGCCGTCGAATTTCCAAGCACTCCGATCAGAAGAACAAAGACCAGGGACAGCGCACAGATTCCTGTCCAAAGAAAATATCTTTTCTTACGCTTCTTCAGGATCAAATAAAGAGCGGGACCAGCCAAAACCGCGTACCCCACGATCAGACTGATAAACAGCACACTGCCCGGCTGTTTCCGGATGGGAGTTCCCTCCAAAAGCCAGCTATTCCCATAGTCCAGACCATAGTACGCTCCCTGAACGGAAGGAAGCCGGTCGATCACATCCTGAGACAACAGGATCTGAACCATTTTTTCCGGTTCTGCCCGCATCACCTGCTCCATTGTGTTTCCAAGGATGCCGGTAGGATCCAGTTCCCGATAAACCCCATCCTGGAAATCAACTGCAACGCCTCCT
>OLQE01000067.1_pt1 | contig 91639 bp, 73 predicted proteins | sample 1643161 | NCBI WGS metagenome assembly OLQE01 (sample SAMEA3136650, study PRJEB25190) | human gut metagenome
GCTTCAGGTGCCTGTGGTCGCAAGATCGTGTGGGTTCAAGTCCCATCTCCTGCATCTTTTTTTATTTTCAAACACGCTCTAAGACATTTCGATAAATTTTCCCATTTTATAATTTTTCAATTTTTACTTCTCTTTTGATGTTTCCTCTTTTACTTTTTCCTATACAAAAATCAAATCATTGATATCGTATTTGTTTCCCGATAAAATTTTTCTTACAAAAAAACAGAGAAACGCCGCTCCCTGTTCTGCAGCATGTTTGAAAGTTCTTTCCTGCAATGCACAAACATACTCTGAAACTTCTTCGTCTCTCTGCCTTTTTATCTGTTTTTACTTTTTCTTTTTTCCCGGAAACACAGATCCTATTACCATCAGGAAGGTTCCAATAAAAATAAAGAAATCCGAAAGATTGAACACCAGTTTCCGGATCTTTTCAATTTTACAGTTGATGCTGAAATAATCCGTCACAAATCCCTGATGCAGACGGTCAAAGCAGTTGCAGGCACCGCCGGCAAGCAGCAATGCTGCTCCGGTTTTTTCCATCTTTCTTTGCCCGCCTCTCAGAAACAGCAGTGCGTAGCCAAAAACAGCTCCCAGCATTGCCAGTGTGCCTTTCAGCAGGATTTCCGGCCGGTCGGACAAAAATCCTCCCGCCGCACCGCTGTTATGAAGTTTTCGGATCCAGATCCTGTCTCCCAGAATCGAGTATTTCTTCCCCATCGGAAGTTTTTCCTCTGCATATTTTTTGATCAGCAAATCCCCGAGAAATGCTCCAAGAAAAATATTCAGGTATCCCATACGCTTCCTCTATTCCGGCTGTATGCTTTATTCTGCCGTTTTTTCTTCTTTAGTCTGCTCTGAAGCATTTTCATCTGCAGTCACTTCATCCTCTGCCTCTTCTTCGCGTTCTGCAACAGCCTCTGTATCTGCCCCGGATGTTTCCTGTGTCTCTTTCCATTCCGTTTCCGGTTTTTTTCCTTCCATACCGTCTTCCGGCTCAAACGCATCCTCCGGAACTTCCGTAAACTCTGCGTCCTCCGCCTTATCTTCCTTCTTCTCCGGAACAGGCGCGCCGCAGTACATGCAGAAAGAAGATTCTCTTGATACACTTGCCCCGCAGGACGGGCAGATGGTCATGCCTTTTTTCTCTGCTACCTGCTCCTTACATACTGCGATCTCTTTTTCCATATGCAGGATCTCCTGACAAAGTCCTGCAGTCTGCTCATCGAACGCCTCGCCATTTCTGTAGCGGCAGTAAATCTTACGGCCAATCTCCAGATAGCTGTTCTCGATTCTGCTCTCCAGCTGGCCCTGACGGCTGCGGATCTTCTGGATCTCCACAAACTCATCGGTTTTCTTTCCTACCGTTCCCATCGTCTCACGGAAAGTTTTACTGAGATTTTTCAAAAAATCATCGGACATATTCATTTTCTGTTTTCCTCCTGTCTTCAATTTTTTCCATTTTCGGACCCGATCAGCGGAATCCCCTGACCGCGAAGAAAGATTCTTGGTCCTCCGGTATGTTCAATATATTCTCTGGTGATCAGCACTTCACCGATGCTGTCATCCTTCGGGATTTCATACATGATATCCAACATGAATTCCTCTATGATCGCGCGGAGCGCACGGGCTCCCGTATCTTTCTCCAGCGCTTTTTTGGCGATCGCACGAAGCGCATCGTCTTCAAATTCCAGCTTCACCTCGTCCAGTTCCAGCAGTCTCTTATACTGTTTGAGAATCGCGTTCTTCGGCTCTTTCAGGATCTCCACCAGCATCTCCTCGGTCAGAGGCTGCAGGGTAAACACGATCGGAAGGCGCCCAAGGAACTCCGGCACCATTCCGAAGACTCTCAGATCTTCCAGCGTCACCTTGGAGAGAACGTCCTTATCCTCGTCATACTTGTCTTTCAGATCCGCCTGGAAACCGATGGATGCCTGTTTGTTCAGACGTTCCTTGATAATATCCGGAAGATCCGGAAATGCTCCGCCGCAGATAAAGAGGATATTCCTGGTATTTATCGTTGTCAGCGGCACCATCGCATTTTTGCTGTTGGCGCCCACCGGAACCTCAATATCGCTTCCCTCCAGCAGTTTCAGCATTCCCTGTTGTACGGCCTCTCCGCTTACATCTCTTTGATTGGTGTTCTTTTTCTTGGCGATCTTATCAATCTCATCGATAAAAATAATTCCATGTTCTGCCCGTTCCACATCATTGTCTGCCGCAGCCAGAAGCTTGGATACCACACTCTCGATATCGTCTCCGATATAACCTGCTTCTGTCAGGGAGGTCGCATCAGTGATCGCAAGTGGCACATCCAGAAGACGTGCCAGGGTCTGCACCAGGTAGGTTTTTCCGGAACCGGTAGGTCCGATCATCAGCATATTGGATTTCTGAATCTCCACATCATCGCTGGATGGGGCAAACACTCTTTTATAATGATTGTAAACCGCTACCGCCATGACCTTTTTCGCATGCTCCTGTCCGATGACGTATTCATCCAGACGGGCTTTGATCACATGGGGCGGCGGGATGTCTTTGATGGAAAATTCCTTCTTCGGGGTCTGTTTCTCTTCTTTTTTCTTCACCCGCTGCTTTTTGGGAATCTGATTCTGAAGGCTGGACAGATCTACCATGCTTATGTTCGGCATGTTGTTCAGCATATCGTTATAGTTTATATTGCCGTTGTTCATCGTATCGAAGCTTTTCTGCATACACTCCGTACAGATGTTGATCCCTCCGGGCAGGCTGATCATTTTTCCTGCTTTACTCTCGGGACGCCGGCACATGAAGCAGACCTTTTCGTATTCGTCTTCCCTGACGGAATTCTGCTCAGAGCTGCCGGTGTGTTCGGTCATGTCTGTGCTCTGTTCTGTATCTCCGTTTTTTTCTCTATCTTCTGCCATTGATCTGTGTTCCTTTCTATTGTATGTCACTATTATAGCCTAATACCTATGCCTGGACAAGTGAAGATTTTATAAAGTGGGGGGCGGTGGGTGCTGCTAGGTTCATACCGAATGTTTTGAGACTTAAAAAGAGGATACTTCAAAGTCGGGCTTTGAAAATATCCTCTTTGTAGGCATCACGTTATTTAGTTTCCGAATGGATTCAATCTGTTCTGTTGTTCCTCTTCGGTGGTCTGGGTTGGCATATCATCAGCGGAGCCGAGGGTGATGGTCAGGGTGTTTGGTTTGTATTCTCCTTCGTCGGCGCGCTGTACTACGATATCTACCGTCTCTCCTTCTGCGTAGTATGACAGGATGTCTTGCAGTCCGCTGGAGTTGGTTACGGTTCTTCCGTCAAATTCGGTCAGGATGTCACCTTTCTTGATTCCTGCTTCATCTGCCGGGCTGCCTTCCACTACTTCTACGATGCGGACGCCTGCCGGGATTCCGTAGGCTTCGCTGACGCTGCTTTCTACATCCTGCATGGTAATTCCAATGTAGGAGGCATCTGCTTCATCCACCTTATAGCGGGTGGTCAGGCTCATCAAGTTCTCCAGGATCGGCTCTGCTTTTGCGATCGGGATGGCAAATCCCATGCCTTCTACCTCTGCGGATGCGTATTTCGCTTCGTTGATTCCGATCAGTTCTCCGTTCATGTTCAGCAATGCACCGCCGCTGTTGCCGGGGTTGATGGCTGCATCGGTCTGGATCAGTCCTTCTGAGGTCGTCTCCTGTCCGGTGGACTCGTCTGTGCTGGTGATGTCACGGTCTACCGCGCTTACATAACCGGAGGTTACGGACTGTCCGGTACCCAGTGCATTTCCAATGGCAACCACCTGATCTCCGACTTCCAGCGCGTCGGAATCTCCCATGGTCGCGATCTTAATCTGTAACTGAGTATCTTCCGGAATGTCGCTTAATTTTACAGACACAACTGCAAGATCGTTGGCCTCATCGGTTCCTTTGATCTGTCCTTCAATGGTGGTATCGTCATTGAAGGTTACGGACAGCTGGCTGGCGCCGGAAACTACATGATTATTGGTTGCAATCAGCAGTTCCTCGTCGTTCTGTCCGACGATCACTCCGGTTCCGCTGGCCGGCACTTCCTGGCTTGCAGTTCCGAAGAAGGTCTGCACTTCCTCAACGGTTGTGGTGGAAATTGCCACCAGTGACGGCATCGCACTCGCAGCGACATCCTTTACGGTCATACCGGAGGTATTGGTCGTGGTGCCTGATGCTGTAGCGTTGGTCACGGTGGTCGGGATCGTTACTTCATTGCTGGATCCCGCTCCTGTCAGCTGCATTCCCACCATACTGGTTCCTGTGAAAACGCCTCCGGCAACGAGTCCGAAAACGGCGCCCATTGCAATGACCATGCCCCATTTTTTTCCAAGAGACATCGGCTTTTTCACCTTCTTGTCTTTTTTTCTGTTCTGCCTGGATTCTTCCGGCTGCGGCACATTGATGTGATACGGCTGATAGCCGCTGCCTTTGTGCGCATCCCCTGTTTCCTGGGAACCGTTCTGGAATCCCTGACGCTGCTGATCATTCTGAAAATGATTCTGTCCGGTATAAGAAGCGCTGTTGTCTTCCTTCCGGTCTTCTCCGGTCAGCTTCGGGTTTACCCAGCTGTAAGTAGTTCCTGATGCCGGTTTCTCTTTCGCTGTCTCTTCGTTTGCCGTCTCATGGATCTTGGAAACAGATTCCTGTCCTTCGCTCTGCTGTGTTTCCTGCTCCATATATGTCTTTGCCTCCTCCGGCTGCTGCGCTGCTTCGGAAGCACTGGTATTCTGCTCAGATGAAAATCCCTGCTCCGTTTCTTTTCTGAATTCATCGCTCATCGCTTTTACCTCTTTTCCTCGTTCTTCCTGCCGGAATTTCATTCCGGTCTGTGAATCCTTCGGGAAATCGTAACCGTTCAGCCAGCTGAACGATTACGGCTCCGCCCATGAAAAATCGCTTCGCGATGGGGCAGAACCCATAAATGCTACGTTTCCATACGCTCTGCGCAGTTGCTGCGCAGACCTGACTGAATAATTACGTGAAATCTTTTTGTTTCATTCCCTGCTTTATCTTACAAAGCATATTTTAACGGCGAAATGTGTTCATTCTGTGATAAAAGTTTAAAAAAAGATTGAAAGCCCGGCAGACTCCCCGAAAACCAGGTTATTCCACCGTCACGGATTTTGCCAGGTTTCTCGGCTTATCCACATCCAGTCCTTTTCCGATGGACACATAGTAACCGAACAGCTGCAGCGGAATGATCGCCAGTGAATTGGTGAAATAGTGGTTGGTCTCCGGCAGATAGATCACGTAATCCGCGACCTTTTCCACTTCTGTATTTCCCGCATTGGTAACTGCCATCACAAACGCGCCTCTGGTCTTTACTTCCTGCACATTGCTCAACGTCTTCTTGTACAGCGACGGCTGAGTCAGGACCGCCACAACCAGCCGGCCTTCCTCGATCAGGGAAATGGTTCCATGTTTCAGCTCGCCCGCCGCATACGCCTCGGAATGGATATAGGAAATTTCCTTCAGTTTCAGAGAACCTTCCATGGAAATCGCATAGTCAATGCCCCGTCCGATAAAGAAGACGTGCTCTGCCGCCAGATAACGGTTGGCAAACCGCTGTACATTTTCCTTGTGGCTCAAGAGCAGGGAAATCTGTTCCGGAATCTGCTTCAAATCTTCCAGCATGCCCTGGAACTCCGCATCGGACAGTGTGCCGCGCACTTTTCCGAATTTCATCGCCAGCAGGTAATGGGCGATCAGCTGGGTGCTGTACGCCTTTGTTGTGGCAACCGCGATCTCCGGGCCTGCCCAGGTGTACATCACATTGTCCGCTTCCCGGGCAATGGAGCTTCCAACGACGTTGACGATTCCAAGGGTACGGACACCTTTTGCCTTCGCCTCACGAAGCGCCGCGAGAGTATCCGCCGTCTCTCCCGACTGGCTGACAATGATCACCAGTGTGTTGTCCTCAAAGATCGGATTCCGGTAACGGAATTCGCTGGCAAGATCCACTTCCACCGGAATCCTTGCCATTCCCTCGTAAACGTACTTGGCAGTCACTCCCGTGTGGTAAGCGGAACCGCAGGCAACAATATAAATCTTGCGGATGGAACGGATTTCCTCGTCCGTCATTCCCAGTTCCTCAATGACAATATCGTTTTCTTTCAGCCGTGGATTCAGAGTATCGCTGACGGCTCCCGGCTGTTCATGCATCTCTTTCAGCATGAAGTGTTCGTATCCGCCTTTTTCCGCCGCGTTAATGTCCCAGTCGATGTGGGTCGGCCGCTTTTCCAGTTCTTCTTCGTCGATGTTATAGAAGGTCAGGGAATCTCTGGTCAGCTTTACAATTTCTTCATTCTCCATAAAATATACATCACGGGTATATTTCAAAACCGCCGGAACGTCAGACGCGATAAAATTGCCTTCCTTTCCTGCTCCGACGATCAGCGGGCTGTCTTTCCGCACCGCATAAACCTCATCCGGATGATCTCTGAACAGAATTCCAAGGGCGTAAGACCCCTCCACCCGGTGCATGATCTTCACGATGGTGTCCAGCGGGTTTCCGTTGTAATAGTAATCCAGCATATGGGCAATAACTTCCGTATCCGTTTCCGATACAAACTGATAGCCGCGGCTTTCCATTTTCTTTTTCAGTTTTACGTAATTTTCGATGATTCCGTTGTGGACCACAACGATGGACTGGTCTTTATTGAAATGAGGATGGGCGTTGGCATCGGAAGGGCTGCCGTGAGTCGCCCAGCGGGTATGACCAATCCCGGAAGTTCCCGGCAGGACCGCTCCGTCCTGAGTCAGTTCTTCCAACACCTTCAGACGGCCTGTAGCCTTCACCATCTGGATCTTTTCCCCATCATACACAGCCACTCCTGCCGAATCATATCCTCTGTACTCCAGTTTGGACAGCCCGTCCAACAGGATCGGCGCCGCCTGCTGTTCTCCAATATATCCTACAATTCCACACATGTATTCGTTTCCTCCTGAATTCTGTTGAAGTTTTATCTCTGATTATTATACTTTTTCCGCCTCTTTTTTGACGGAAACTTCCACCAGTTTTTATTCATCGTACAGTGTCTGATCACAACGCGGGGCAGCCTCTGGTAGTGTTTTCCCAGCAGATAACCCAGATATTTGAAACCGCTCTGAAAAAACAGAGACGCCAGCAGCCACGGTCTGTGAATTCTGCACACATAGGCAGCCGTCTGCTTTACCATACGTATCCCCTCTCCCTCCGAGGGATATTTTTCAAAAATCTCCGGATACTGAGCCTGGGATACCCCAAGGTCAAAGTTGCGCTTCAGCTGGGCAATGCATCCGTAATTATGGGAATGATAAACCTGTGCATCCGCCGCATAGGCGATGGAATACCCTGCCTCAATCAGGCCCGCCGCATAGATCATATCCTCATTAAAAATTGTATGGCTGACAAAACCGCCCAATTCTTCATATACCTTTCGGTCATACATCGCACAGACGTTGGAACAGAAGAAGGTTTTCAGCCCCAGTTTCGGCAGATCACCGTAATCTTTGATATCACTTTCCGGGGGATAATTAAATCCTCTGGTATACGCCTCGAGAATCGAACATCCGGCTTTTGGAAGCTGCCTGGCATAGGCCGCCTTCACCTGCGGAAGCGAAAACTGCATGACCAGATGTTCCACCAGCATTTCGTCCGCCGGAATCGCATCCTGCGTCATAAACAGCAGAAGATCCGCGTCACTGGAATCTGCCATCGCTGCCCTGGTTCCTCCATGATCAAACTGTCTCTGTTCCACATGATCCACATACAAATTCGGGACGATCTGTTCAAAACGGGAGTCCCACAGGGAAGCATTCGTATTCACGATCAGAATGTTCCGCACCGGATACGTCTGTTTTAAAAGACCAAGCAGAAGTTCTTCGAACTCCTGCCCTGGTCTGTATGTCGGTATTAAAATATCAACAATCGGTTTGTTCATCAGTATGTCTCCATTGCTCTGGCTGTTTCTATTCCCCTGTCCCTGATACCTGAGAATAAGCAGTTGTGTCAGGGCCCTGATGCATCACAGAATCGATTTTAGATTCTCCGTATCCGCTCTCCTGAACAATATAGTAGTTATAATCCTCGATAACGGAAGAAGGCGTATACGACACACCAGGATAAAGATATTCATGAAGTTCTATCACGTTATGATACAAGGTAACTGGAATGACCACATCCGTTCCCAACGCATCGATAACATGCTGTCCATAAACCAACTCAAACGGATAAGCATAAGAAGTACCCATCGTGTATGTTACAGCACTATAAGCAAGCTGCAGCATTTCACTGCTGGACAGGCTTGTGGTAATATTATCTGCTGCCGTATCAATGATTGCCGGGATCTTATCCGGACTCTTCTTTACCTTTTCCATCATCAGATTGATCACCTGACGCTGGCGGGCAGTTCTCAAGCTGTCATCTCCTCCTCCATATCGGATTCGGGCGTAAGAAACCGCCTGGGAACCGGTCAGATGATGCACCTCCCGGTACTCATTGTCTTCTTCCTCATTATATTCAATTGGTTCGTATTCCACGCCCTGAGCGGCAGATACCTCCTTGTTGTAATCGTTTGCCCAGACACATTCCGCATTCCGCATCTCGATATCCAGTCCGCCCAGCACATCAATGACATCCGCCAGCACCTTCCAGTCCACGGAAACATAATCCTCGATCGCCAGGTCCAGATTGGTGTTCAGCATGGAGAGCATCGCTTCCGGGCCTCCCCGGTTATATGCGGAATTGGCTTTCGCGAAATCATATCCCTGTCCCGGCGTTTCCATGTTCATCCAGGTGTCACGCATAATGGAAACCATGCGGATCTCCTTGTTGTCATGGTCAATGCAGACCAGAATGATCGTATCGCTATTCTGGCTGTTTCTCAGATCTTTCACATCGTCCTCCGGGTCGATCGCCGCTCCGCGGGCATCCAGACCTGCCACTGCTATGATCTGGCTTCCGGACATCGCCTCAATATTCTGCTGAACTTCACTGTTGACCTGAATTTTGGAGGTGTCCAGTTCTTCCGGTCTCATCCGTTCCATGACGTTGTTCAGCCACATATATCCAAACAATCCAACCCCCAAAAGCACAAGGACAAAGATCTCAACGCCAAAAAGAATCCGTCTTCTGCGGCGTCTCCTATATTTCCGGCTCCTTTTGTTTACACTTTTTTTTGACATGGTTTCATTCCCCTTATTATTCTTTAGTAGGCATTTTTATTAACAAAACCTTTGAAAAAGGTCAGGAACAGAATCTTGAAGTCCAGTCCCAGTGTCCAGTTCTCAATATAATACAGATCGCAGTCGATCCGCTTTCGGATGGAAGTATCCCCCCGGTATCCATTCACCTGCGCCCATCCGGTAAGGCCCGGACGTACCTGATGTTTCACCATATATCTTGGGATTTCCTCGCGGAATTTTTCCACAAAGAACGGACGCTCAGGCCTCGGTCCCACCAGGCTCATGTCGCCTTTCAGAATATTGAAAAGCTGCGGAAGCTCATCGATGCTGGTATGCCGCATGAATTTTCCGTATCCGGTCACCCGGGGATCATTCTTCACGGTCCAGGCTTTTTTCTCCGTTTCCTCCGGCTGCACTTCCATGGAACGGAATTTATACATCTCAAAGGGCTTATTGTGCAGTCCCACCCGTGTCTGTCGGTAAATCAGCGGACCAGGCGATGTAAGTTTGATCGCCAGGCAGGAAAAAAGCATCACCGGTGAAAACAGAACGATGGCAACCAGCGCACCGATAATATCCACTCCCCGCTTGATCGCTGCCAGAAATGTATTGTTCAGAGGCACATACCGGATGTTGATCACCGGAAGCCCCTGCAGATCTTCTGTGTACGGCTTCGTCGGAATGATATTATGGTAATCCGGCACAAACTGTGTATGGACGCCGGATTTCTCGCACATCGCAACGATCTCCTCCAGACGGTAGTATTCGTTCAGTCCCAGTGTGATTGCAATCTCATCCAGCTTATTTTCCGGAAGGATCACCATAAGATTTCCGATCCTTCCCAGCACTTTAATGCCGCGGTATGTCGTTCCTGCTTTCACATGATCGTCCAGAATTCCCCGGACCACATATCCCCACTCAGGGTTTGCGATGATCCGGTCAATATATTCCTCCGTCGCACAGCTGTATCCCACCATCAGAATCTGTTTCTGGTTCTTTCCGTTTTTCCACATATTGCTGAGGCAGTAGTAAATAATATTTCTGACAATGATCTCCGCCACCAGATTGGTCACGAAAAATACCCAGAACACTCCACGGGAGAAGTGCATGATCTTCAGCATATAGATCAACATACTGAGGATCAGCATGCCTATGGTGTTTGCTTTTATGATATTGGCAATCTCCAGCCTCCGCCCGACCAGGCGCTTGGAGGTGTACAGATTGCACGCATAGTACAAAATCAGATAACAGGGTACAATAAAAAGAAGCGCCATCATATACGTCTGCGGCGGAAGCACTCCACGCTCCACAGGCGGTATGTCCTGCGGCTTCTCGATATACAGATACCATGAAAGTACATAGGATATGACGATCACGGCACCATCAATCAGCACCTGCATCCGGTTAAAATATTTCTGATTATCGTTGATCAAATCATTTCACCTGTCTGTCTGTTTCTCTGTTACCAGCCAGCCACGCTTCTCTGTGCGACCGACAATATTTTTTCTCTTTTCTCAATACTATACAATAACTTCCTCAAAAGAGCAACAAAATTCTTTGTATGACGCCGTTTCACCGAAAAAAGCGCCGGAATATGCTGACGAACAATTCCCACTGAATACAGAGGTAATTCCACAGATGCCCCGGGGAAAATCTTACTTTTTTCGCACGATTCTCCTTTTTCCGGCTGATGGAAAAACCATTCTTGATCCCCGCCGCATACTCTCTCCCATAGCCCTTGGAAGCAAAGAACACAAGTTTTACCAGAAATCCCAGGCACAGGGCGGGCAGATTGAAGATCAGCTGAAGCAGCGGCATGTTCTTGTAGATCAGATAAACATTGTTTCTGGAAGAATACCGGATCTTGAACAGATTGTATCTGGAACCGCTGGTTCCGCTGCCCACATGGTAAACCCTTGCCCGCGGCAGAAACCAGTTCTCATACCCAAGGATCCTGGCGCGGTAGCCGATATCCAGATCTTCCAGATAGGCAAAATGTTCTTCATCAAACAAACCGGTCTTTTCCAGCAGGCTCCGGCGGTAAATTGCCGCGCCGGCGCAGGCTGCAAACACCTTCTGTTCTTTCTGATAACCGGTCTCAGGTTTTCCCTTTCCTCTGGCAAACGCCCAGCCAAGCATATTATAGTAATTCCCTGCATCGTCGATTTTATCACGCTCCTGCCAGGAAAGCATCTTTGCGCCGGCGGAGAATGCCTTTGGATGGCGCCGGATCCCCTCCAGCATTTCCTCCACAAATCTTTCCTCCGCCTGCGTGTCGTTGTTCAGCAGGATCACGTAAGGCTCCCTGGTGCGGCGGATCCCTTCGTTCACCGCCCGGCTGAAGCCGTAATTCTGATCCAGCTGGATCCACTGCACTTCAGGAAAATGGGCGCTGACATAGCTCCGGCTCTGGTCGGTGGAACCGTTGTCCACCAGATATATGCTAAATTCCCTGCAGGTCTGCTTTTCCAGAGACGAAAGGCACGTCTCCAGATACTGCATCCCGTTATAATTGGGAATAATGATTGCTGTTTCTTTCATTATAATACTCCCTTATTTCTTTCGTCCCCTCAGCGAATAATTCCATTTGGAAAGCGTCAGATTCGGATTATAGTTCGGATCCCCGTCTTTCAGCAGACGGATCCACCGTGTCCGCATGAATTCAATCTCCTGCTGGAAGCGACGCAATTTTTCCTCGCTGTCCTCGGCTCCCCTGGACTTGGACTCATAGTGGTACATTTCCACATGGGGATCATAGACCACCAGCCAGCCCTGCTCCACCGTGCGCAGACAAAGATCCACATCATTGAACGCTACGGTCAGCTTTTCTTCGAAGCCTCCGGCCTTTCGGAATGCTTCTGCCTTCATCATCATGCAGGCGGCAGTCACTGCACTGTAATCCATCTGCAGAGATGCCTTGTGAAGATACCCGCTCTTAGCCCGGGCAAGTCCGAGGAACGCATGTCCTGCGATTCCTCCGATGCCGATAATGATCCCCGCATGCTGGATCGTATTGTCCGGATAATAAAGCTTTGCCCCCACAATGCCGACCTCCGGACGCTGGCAGTTTCCGAGCATCTGCTCGATCCAGTCCGGCGTGATCACTTCAATGTCGTTGTTCAGAAACAGCAGATATTCTCCCTTCGCCTGCTGCACACCGAAATTGTTGATCGCGGAATAATTGAACGTCTTTCCGGGATAAGTGAGAATCCGGATCCGCGGATCTTTTTCCAGTTCCCGGTAACAGGCAAAAGTCTCCTCCTGTTCGCTGTTATTCTCAATGATCAGGATCTCCAGATTCTTCCATGTGGAAGTCTCCAGAACCGAATGAATGCAATGCATCAGTGTCTCTTTCTGGTCCTTGTTCGGAATCAGGATCGATACCAGCGGCTCGCCCTCAACGGGATAGTGTACATCATAGAATCCATAATCCTGCCGCAGGGATACCACTCCCCTGACGCCGCTTCGCTCCAGATTGCCCTCGATGGCCCGTTTTCCAGCCTCGTAGGCATACATTTTACTTGCCGGATTGTCCGCCGTGGACGCGCTGTGTACCCGCCAGTGATATAAAATCCTCGGAATATGAACAATCTTTTCTGCCTCTTCCGTACACCGGAAAATAAAATCATAATCCTGCGCTCCGTTGAATTCCGGACGAAATCCCCCGATTCTCTCCGCAATCTCTCTGCGCACAACAAAAAAATGGCAGATATAATTGTTGGAGCGGAGCAGATCCAGATTGAAATCCGGCTTCAAGTGGGGCTGAAAATGCTCCGAGAGATCCGTTGTGACCTTGTCCTCATCGGTATAGAATACGTCGATCCCTCCGTCCTTCTCCAGCCGGGCTGCCATCTCATACAGTGCATCCGGCGACAGAAGGTCGTCATGATCCAGAAGCCCGACAAACTCCCCGCGGGCCATTGCAAGCGCCGCATTGGTGTTCTCGGAAATCCCTTTGTTTTCCTTCAGGTTTTTTACACGGATCCGCCGGTCCTCCCGGCAGTATCTCTCGAGAATCTCCGCCACTTCCCGATCCTCAGGATCCGCATTTGCAAGACACAGTTCCCAGAAAGGAAAAGACTGGCTTCTCACCGACTCGATCATCTCGCAGAGAAATTTTGCAGGCGTCCGGAAAACAGGAACGGCAATGCTGAATACGCAGGCCGATTCCTCACCGCCGGAGAAATTCTCCCATGCCAGAGACTGTTTTCTCTGACGCTCCAGTTCCTCCGGTTTTGCCCGATGCTCTTCGTACCAGGGACCGTAGGGAACCTCCTCCGGCTCCATCCGCTCCGACAGACGCACCAGAAATTCCTTCAGCCCGAAGTGCTTCAGATATCTGAGTCCCTTCTGTATATTATATGGTTTCAGTTTTTTCAGAAAACGTATCACTCTGTTGGAAGTCACTCTTTGTTCTCCTTGCTGTTCTTTCAGTTCGTCAAATTCGAAAATCCGGAAATTCCCGTATCGTACGGATCACTGTATCAACCTCTTCCATGGACAAGTTATAGAACATCGGAAGACGCATCAGACGCTCACTCTCCTTCGTCGTATAGACATCTTCCCCGGAAAATCGGCCGAATTTTCTGCCTGCCGGCGCGCTGTGAAGAGGAATATAATGGAAGACACTCATAATTCCATGCTCTTTCAGCCAGCTGATCAGACGGGTCCGCTGTTCCAGATCCCGCGCCTTGATGTAAAACATGTGAGCGTTATGTACCGCGTATTCCGGAACAACCGGCAGTTCGATCTTTCCTGCCTCCTCCAGCTCCTTCAGCCCCTGGTAATACCGTTCCCACAGCTCCAGCCGTTTGTCATTGATTTTGCCGCATGCCTCCAGCTGCCCGTACAGATATGCCGCATTCAGTTCTCCTGGCAGATAGGAAGAACCGTAATCCATCCAGGTATACTTGTCAATCTGCCCCCGGAAGAATTTGCTGCGGTTGGTCCCCTTCTCCCGGAGGATCTCCGCCCGCTCCAGATATTTCTGGTCCTGGAACAGCAGTGCGCCGCCCTCTCCCATCGTATAATTCTTCGTCTCATGAAAACTGTAGCAGCCAAAGTCCCCGATGGTCCCCAGCGCTCTTCCCTTATACCAGGCATTTACACCCTGGGCCGCATCCTCCACGACTTTCAGTCCATATTTTTTTGCAATCGCGAGAATCGTATCCATCTCACAGGCAACTCCGGCGTAATGCACCGGCACAATTGCCTTTGTCTTTTCCGTCACCGCCGCCTCAATCTTTGTTTCATCGATATTCATCGTATCCGGCCGGATATCCACAAACACAATCTTTGCTCCCTGAAGAACAAACGCATTGGCGGTGGATACGAAGGTGTACGACGGCATGATCACCTCGTCTCCCGGATGGATATCACATAAAAATGCGCTCATCTCAAGCGCATGTGTACAGGAGGTCGTAAGGAGCACCTCCCTGGAATGAAATTGTTCTTTCATCCAGGCAGAACACTTTTTTGTGAACGGGCCGTCCCCACACAGCTTTCCTCCCTCAATCGCCTGCTTCAAATAAGCTTCTTCCGTACCCACATGAGGGGCCCTGTTGAATTCAATCATCTGGAAACCTCTTTTTTCTGGTTTTTTCGCCGTTCGCCGCCGTCTGATCCACGTACTGTACGTTTTAACCGCGGATCAGAAACCACTCGCATCTGTCTGTACAGCGGCGCCAGCAGTAATATTGCTTTATTATACTCCGAAACATGAAATTTTGCAAATTAAGAAAATCCTACTGTTTCTTACGAAAAACCTATGATATACTAAGAAAGCAGTCTTTACCATTTCACAAAAGGAGGTTTTTCCAAATGAATACCCGAATACAAGCAGGATTCTCCCGCATGCTGGCTGTAATCCTATGTTTGTTTCTGCTGATCCCACAGGCTCAGCCTGTCCTTGCAGCAGAAATATCGACCAACCAGATTGCAAACTGGCCGGCCGGGCCCGAGGTTCCCACCCCCAATGCCGTTGTCATGGATGCCGACACAGGTGCGATCCTGTACAATAAAGGAATGGACGAAGTGCGTTATCCTGCGAGCATCACGAAAGTCATGACTGCGCTGCTGGCCATTGAAAATTCTTCTCTGACCGATCAGGTGACCATGGGTGCCGAAGCCGCCAGCCTGGAAGTCCCAGGCAATTCACGAATCGACGCGGTGGAAGGAGAAGTCTTCACCATGGAGCAGTGTCTTCACGCGATCCTTCTTGCCTCAGCCAATGGCGTCACCCGGCAGGTAGCGGAATACATAGCCGGAAGTGAAGAAAATTTCGTGAACATGATGAATGAACGTGCGAAAGAGCTTGGATGTACCAACACACATTTCAACAATTCCAGCGGACTTCCCGATCCTGACCATTATACAACGCCCCACGATATGGCGCTGATTCTGTCAGAAGCGGTAAAAAATGAAACTTTCTGCGCCATCGAAGCCGATCTTCTGTACACGATTCCGCCCACAAACATGACATCCACTCCACGGGAGCTGCGGAACCATCACGCAATGCTGTTTGAAGGCGAATGGTATTACGAAGGCGCCTTTGCCGGAAAGACCGGATATACCGACGAGGCACACAACACCCTCGTCACCGCGGCAAAAAGAAACGACATGACTCTGGTCTGTGTTGTGATGCTCTGTGACAATCTGGATTATATCAATGACACACGGACATTGCTGGACTATGGCTTCAACAACTTTTCCCATGCAACACTGGAGGGTACTTCCGATAGGGAAGGTTCCGTCATGCTGACTTTGCCGAACGGTGTTTCCGCCTCCGACACCACATACTCCGACACGGAGAACGGGGATACGACATCCGAAAACACCAAAACCGTTACACGCCAGTACTACTACAACTCACAGCCGGTGGGCACCGCCCAGGTGACGGTTACATCCACTCCGACACCGACCGCATCGGTCACAGATACTCCGTCAGAAGATGCTTCCGATGAAACCGGATCCTTTTTCTCCAATCCTCTGATCCTTGCGTTTATCATTGTCGACCTGATCGGAGTGATCCTGATCATCGTATTTGCCGTAAAAAGACGCAGACGCCGCCGCAGACGCAAAAACAGAAGACGTCGGAGATAAAGAACCCGCCCCGGATTCTCCGGCAAACCTTTGCCTGAGCATTCGGAGCGGGTTTTTTCTACCTGTAATTAGGCAGGAAAACAAGCACATATACAAATACAGCGGACAATACATACAGGACGCAGAGTGTTCCGTAAATAAACATTCGGATCTTTGCATTTCCTTTGATCCTCTCGATCAGATTCTCAAATCCTTTGCACAGGAAATACATAAACGGAATCAGCATCGGCATCAGGTAACGTCCCTGTGCCTGAAAATCCACCGAGTATGCGTAGATAATCAGGAGAATGACTGGAATCACTGCCGTTCCCACCAGGCAGACATGAAAGACACCTTCCATCCTCCAGCGTTTTTTCCGGTAAACGGTCATCCGGGTCGTGGAGCCCTCCGCATCCTCCTGATAATCCGTCACTTCTTTTCTTACATCCTTCACAGCAAGAAGTTTTGGAAGAAGCGGAAGCAGGCAGATGATTCCTGCCGCAAAAAACAACACATAGAGATACGACCACCACTTCGGCATGAAAATATCCATATATCCAAAGGTACCAATAAAACTCACAACGACCGTGGACAGCCAGTTATAATTCCAGTCTCCCGGAACCCAGATCAGCATATCCATAATCGATTTTCCCATTTTCTTCGGCGTCATGATATTCGAGGGTTTCAGCTCTTCCACGGCATAAAGTTCTCCGTACATGGAGGATGCCTGTCTCCCCAGAAAATCTCCGTCATAGAGAATTGCGTTTCTGATAAACCACCATCCGGCAAACACCAGGACAACCGCCGTAATCAAAAGCCCGAATTTCACCATCGGCTTCCAGTCCCACCGCTTTTCCCTGCACATCAGCATACTGATGCAGAAAAAGAAAACGGTGCACAGGCCAAACCCGTAAGCATTGTAATAAGAAAGCGCACAGACCGAAAGCGCCAGACCAAGCTCCACGCAAAGCTTTCCGCTCCAGCCATTCTGCAGAGCCTTGCACCAGCACAGCAGGATCCAGGCGGTAGAAAACACCGCGATGGAATCCATATTCACATAGGAATTGATAAACACGGTTCCCGGCAGAAAACAGACCATTGTCGCAAACAGCCACGCTGCCCCTGGCTTCATCATACGCTTTCCGATCCTCAGACACAGAAATCCGGTCAGCGTGCCAAAAATCACATTTACCATCCGTGCTCCGATGACCGGCGCCATCTCCGCCGAAGAGAAAAGCATCGCTATTTTTCCGAAGACCGCGCCGATGATATAGGAGGTGATCGGAGAAAATGCGTAGGAGATTCCCCACAGTTCATTCCGGACCTCCGGATCTCCGCCCTCCGGCAGTGTCCCATGCTTCATAATATACTCCACGATCTGATATCGCATGTGCTCATCCGGCGAAACGTTGAACGGCTGAACAACCGTCCACATCAAAATAAAGAAAAACAGTGCAGCCAGAAAGAGAATCTCCGGCACATATTCTTTCTTTTTCATAGTAACATCCTATCTTTTTCCTTTTTATATCCTTTTCAATGAGAAGTCCTGGCTGTCCAGCGTGAGATTCGGATTATAATAAGGATCTCCGTTTTTCAGGATCTCCGGCCATCGCTTCTCAAACACGGCAATCTCACGGTTGAAACGGGCGATTTTTTCCGGCGTGTCCTCCAATCCGCGCGATTTGGATTCATAATGATACAGTTCCGCGTAGGGATTGTAAACAACAAGATATCCGACCCTCTGAAGCTTCAGACAAAAATCAATGTCGTTGAATGCCACCTGAAGAGCCTCGCTCAGTCCGCCTGCCTTTTCAAAGGCTTCCCTTTTTACCATCATACACGCTGCCGTAACCGCACTGTAATCCTGTGCGCAGATGATCCTGTGGCAGTATCCCGTCTCATTTCGTTTTTGCTGAACAAAGCAGTGACCTGCCACTCCGCCAAACCCGATAACAACGCCCGCATGCTGAATTGTGTCATCTTCAAAATAAAGTCGCGCACCTACTGCCCCTACATCCGGGCGCATTGCATACCCCAGAAGTTCCTCAATACAGTCTTTATTGATGATTTCCGTATCATTATTCAGCAGCAGCAGATATTCTCCCTTCGCGTGCTGAACACCAAAATTGTTAATTGCCGAGTAGTTAAACACTCCGTCCCAATAGATGACTCTGGCTTTTGGGTTTTCTTCTTCCAGCTTCCTGTAATAGGCAAATGTTTCCTCTTTTTCGCTGTTATTCTCAATGATGAGATACTCCATATTCTGATACGTATTTACCTTTTCCAGTGATCTCAGACATCTCTCCAGGTCATCCGTATGATCCTTGTTGGGAATAATCACAGAAATCAAGGGATCATAAGCTCTCCTGTAACGGGTCCGATACAGTCCCATATACTCGCCCGGAAACACTTCCGCCTCGATTCCGCTTCTCTGATAATGCGCTTCGATTGCTCTTCGCCCTGCTTCAAACGCATACCTTTTGCTCTCTGGATTCTCAGCAGTAGACTCCTCATGGCTTCTCCAGTGATAAAGGATTCTGGGAATACGGTAAATTTTGTCTCTTCCCGCATACTCCGTACATCGGAAAATAAAATCATAATCCTGTGCGCCGTCAAATTCGCTCCTGAGCATTCCTACCTGCTCAATGACACTCCTCTTCACCACAAACAAATGGCAGATGTAGTTCACGGTGCAGAGCAGATCAATGTTATACTGCGGCTTAAAATGCGGCTGAAAATATTTCTTGCCATCCATCGTCATCTTATCTTCATCAGAATAGAGAACTTCCAGCTCAGGATGTTCATTCAATGCTTTCACACACTCGTACAGAGCATCCGGCGTCAGCTTATCATCATGGTCTGCAAACGCAATAAAATCTCCTGACGCCGCTCGAATCGCCTGATTTGTGTTTTCTGAAATCTGAAGCGGCTCTGCATTTCGGACCACCCGGATACGGGTATCCTGCGTTTCAAGAGACGAAAGAATCTCTTTCAACGGAGAATCTGAACCGCTTCCATCAGACAGACATAACTCCCAGTTTCTGTATGTCTGCTGCTGCACAGATTCGACCAACTGCAGCAGATATTTTTCCGGCGTTCTGTAAAGAGGCACGACAATACTGATTTTCGGGGAATATTTAAACGAATGTCTCCGCTGCATCTCCAGATCGCTTTTAGAAGGAAGGTGTTTTTCAATCCATTTATCATAGGGGATCGGACGCAGATGATAATTTTTTATCTTATCTCCACACTTGGCAGCCAATCCCCCGACACCGTATAACCTCCAATACCGGACTCCTTTTTTCCAGTAATCGTTCAGCTTTTCTTCCATCCTCCGCCACTTTTGCAGATATACCTTCCTTCGAACCCTTTGCCCCTTTGTCTCAAAGATCAAAAAAATCTGCGTTCTGCGCTCATATGGAATCTCGACAAAAAAGCCTGTTTTTTCAGGAAGCGTGATCTCATCAAACTGCTTCTGAACATCCACACGGTTCTGATATTCCACCTCGCAGTCGATTGGATGCCCGGAGGCATCCTCTACCCGGACACGCACCGGCGAACTATACGCGGACCATCCCCTGATCCGGCAGCATTTATTTTCCTCGGAAATAATCACATCTTCCAGAAAATACTGAATTCTGTTCTGTATACGCCGAAGTCTGTCGACATTCGTCGTATACCACGGTCTTCTTCTTCCATCTGCCGACGCATACACGGTAAGCTTCCGGTAGCCGGACAAATCCTCAGGAAAATATACCGTTATCTGTTTCCTGCATCCGCCAACCAGATCTCTGTCTTTAAACCTTTCCAGCGCACTGACTCGCTCCTGATCTTTCATTTCTGTTTTCAGCTGTCTGGAATCCAGCCACGCTTCAGCTTTGTAGTCCTCCGGCCAGGTTCCCTGGAGGATATATACATTTTTATCTTTCAGAGAAAATCGATCTCTGGTGACTTCATATATCTGACGCTGCATGTTTTTCTCCTGTTTTGATTAGGAACGTATCACACAATCGTTCCTTGTCTTCGTAAGATTCGGATTGTAATACGGATCTCCTGCTTTCAATATTTTTTCCCATCTCTTCTTGAACCGTTTTGTCTCCTGAGCAAATCGCTTTGCATTCTCTGGTTTATCCTCGTAACCACGCGTAACCGATTCATAGTGATACATCTCCACAAAAGCATGATACACAACCAGTTTGTTTTGTTCTCTCACCCTGAGACAATAATCCACGTCATTGAAAGCAACCACGAAGGACTCATCCATCCCGCCAATTTCCTGATACAGGGATTTTTTTGTCATCATACAGGCTGCTGTCACCGCACTCAGATCCTGCGTGGACGATGCTTTCCCCACATAGGTAAACACATCATTGGGGAATGTATAGAAAATGTGTCCGGCTGTACCTGACGGACCAAGTCCGACAATAATTCCTGCATGCTGAATCCTTTCGTCTGGAAACAGAAGCTTCGCGCCGACAACGCCAACATCCTCTCTCTGACAATATCCCAGCATCTCTTCCATCCAGCTTTCTGACTTCACCTCGATATCATTGTTCATCAGAACAAGATATTCTCCTCTGGCATGCTCCGCGCCAAAATTATTGATTGCAGAATAGTTGAACGGTTTGTCCCATCGTAATACCCTAAGATTGGAGTGTTTCTGTTCCAGTTCTTTATAATAAGAAAAGATTTCCTCTGTCTCGCTGTTATTTTCAATAATCAGAATCTCGAAATTCCTATACGTGGATTTCTCATAAATAGAGTGAATACACTTTTCCAGATCTTCCCTGTGATCCTTATTCGGAATCATAATGGAAACCAGCGGTTCCCCTTCCACAAGAAGCTTTGTCCGGTATCTGCCGAACTGATCTGTCATTGTAACCTCCGCCTTCATGCCAATTCTCTCAAAATGTGCAGCCACTGCGGCTCTTCCCGCCTCGTACGCATACATTTTACTGGTCGGATCTCCCGCCGTGGAAGCCGGATGGTTTCTCCAATGATACAAAATCTTGGGGATATGTTTAATTTTATGTGCTTTTTCGCAGCATCTCAGAATGAAGTCAAAATCCTGCGCTCCGTCATACTCTTTTCTGAGCAGACCGACCTGATCCACAATATCTTTTTTCACAACAAAAATATGGCAGATATAGTTATTGCTTCTGAGCAGATCAAGATTAAAATCCGGTTTAAAATGCGGATCATAATAGGTTTTTCCATCCATTGTGATCTTGTCTTCATCTGTATAGACAACATCTGTTTCCAGATCCTCATTCACTGCTTTTACAATCTCATACAGAGCATTTGGCGCCAGGGTATCATCATGGTCGGAGAACATAATAAAATCTCCGTCCGCAATTCTGATTGCCCCGTTGGTATTCTCGGAAATCCCATCATTCTTTTCCAGAAGAACATAGGAGATTCTCTTTTCCTTTCCATACATTCTCTGAATAAACGGTCCTACCTGGCCATTATTGCTTCCGTCCGCCAGACACAGCTGCCAATTCCTGTACGTCTGACTCTGAACAGAGTCAATCAATGCTTTCAGGAAATCCAGTGGAGTATTGTAAAGGGGAATCACGATGCTGATCTTAGGCTCATACGCAAACCTGTGTTCCCTCTGCTTTTTCAGATCTTTTTCGGAAAGCTTATGGTCTGCAAGCCAGATATCATAGTCAGAAATATGCCGGTTCATCTCTTTAATCGCATAATAACGAAAATCCTTCAGACCTGTTTCCCTGATTCTCTTTCTGTTCTCCGCGAATCTGGAAGGTCCCAATACTTTCAGATACTTTCCGATCGTCGTATTATCACGATCAAATTTCTTCATATCGATTGGGAATTCCTTTGCAGTCATTTTATTACTGATCCTGACAATGATTTTTCTTGCCTTTACATCTTCTCTCCTGATGGAAAGGATATAACCGCACTTACGCTCTTTGTCCAAATGGAACAGACGATTCACATCGTTCCTCACTTCGCGTTTCATTTTAAAAGGCACAGGCTGTCCTTTGCTGTCCAAAACCTCGATTTTGGCACTGTCATACTTATCGTAAGCCCAGCCCCAGAGAATCATTCTGTCGTCCTTCTTCTCCTGAATGTCAAGATTTCCTTCCAGCGTAGTGGTTCCGCCTTCTTCGAGAATCTTCTGAATCTCCTTATGGAAAATCGTCTGCTTTTCTTCCCCATCGTCAGCGATTAGTTCAAGAAACGTGCATCCCAGATCCCGCAGTTTATAGATTTTTTCAATACTCACCGTAAATCCGGCATCCGACGGAATTTCCAGTGTTTTCAGAACGTTTCTCAAATCTACTCTGTTTTTCCGTTTTACGCAATATTCAAGTTCCTGATCCGCATCCGTCCGGACAGATACTGTCACCTTTCTTCCGCTCTCGCTTAGAACCCAGCCTTCTATTTCATAGCTGAAATTATCTTCAACATTACAGTTATCGAAATCAACACTCCAGTAAAATTTACTCATTCTTTATTCCTTTCTTTCAGCCGGCGATATTTTCTGTATGCCTTCCAGACTTTTGTATTCTCCATCTCACGAATCAGCAACCGTTTCTGTTCGATAACCTGATTTTTATCCCGAATTGTTCTGTCCCTTTCAGCAATCGTCTCACGGAGTATCTCAGCTTTTTCCCTTTCCTCACGAATCAGCTGCTCCTGCTCCTGACTTTTCTTTGTCAATGTTTTGAACGCTCCTGTCAATTCTTCTGAAAGCGGCATCACCAGCCACTCAAGCTCTAAGCTATGAACCGCATTCTCTTCATACAGTATATTGGGGTCATTCTGTTCAAAAATCAGCAGCCCATTTCCAAGATCCTTTCCATTCAATGCATACATTCCCGGCTGAAGTTCTCTGCCATTGACCGAAAAGCGGTGGATCTCCACTACACAAGGACGTTCTCCCGGATCGAGTCGAATACTGCTGACCGGCTCCTGAAACTCCATATTGCACACAACGTTCTTTCCATCCCGTGGGGAAAAAAATCTGGAATCTCTTTCACGGATCACACCGTCTGTACTCCAGAAAAGCTGAAGGCGTCCCCAAATTTGGCCGCGATATGCTTCCAGCGCATCTTCCACAGAAATCACTCCCGGAGTAATCCTTGGATACATCATACGCAGCGGCTCATACCCTTGAATGATGTATTGCTGAAACATCTTTTCCATCTGTGCGTACGCCGCCTGTCTTTCCTCAGAAATTCCAAACCGCTCATAGATCTTCCGATCCCGCAGAATTTCATTTCTCGCTCCTGTCGTCTCAAAATAATAATGAAGAACTCTGTATACGACAAATTCCACTGGGATCGGGAAATCAAATGTCCACTCATAATCAATCAGATTCCATCCGTCACAGACAATAACATTATTCAGAACCATGTCTATATCCGTGACTGACGCGGATTTCATATGTTCAAATTCCGGAACAAAGCCAAACACTTCCTGAAATTCCGAAGTCAGATAAAAATCTTCCTGAGCTGAGTCCAGAATAAGCGAAAGATATTGATCCAAGGTTTCTTCTACCTTGTCATACTCTTTGCGTTCTACATACCCATCCATAACTTCTTCCAGTGTCTGTCCTTCCAGATAGTCCATTTCCACAGCGTGATCCGTCAAACAACACTGGTTAATTTTCAGTCCTTTTCCCGTATAAAGCTTCTCCAGTTCTTCGAACCATCGATAAATATTTTTTACATGTTTGTCCGCTTTCTCGCTGCACGGTGTTTTTATAACCTTCTTTTTTCCGCCATCCAGACATATGGCAGTCCGTATGGAAAATTCTGCTGAACGCTCATTTGAGTATTTTACAAAAATTGTTTTCATCATATCTCCACCTTCTCCAGAATCACCAGAAATGAATTGGAAAATTCCGGAAACTGTCCTTCATCCACAAGAGAATCGTATGCGCGAGTTTCGTCAAAAAGCAACAGTCTTTGCCGATCCATATTGCACAGATTATTATGCAGTTCTCCTCGTTTCGGAAGATATTCGTCGGAATAGACCGCCAGAGGAAATTTATAATCCGGATAAGGATAGAAAAACTCCGCCTTCAACCCGCCAACTTCTTGAAACATTCCTTCCAGTTCCCTTTTGGAAAACGTACGTGCCCCTGAAACATGGGTGTAACCTTCGATCCCCTCAAAATAGCGGCCGTTATGATCTTCCGTACATCCTGCCCAGTATTTCATACCCAGCCTGTTTTCTATTGCCAGAAGAATTTTTCCGCCCGGCTTCAGGTGGCCTCTTATTTTGCGAAGCATATCATGAAACGGTCTGTCACTGCTGATATACATCCTGGAATACTCAAACACGCCAATCAGCGTAATATAATCGTAACGTTCGGAGAGATTCGGCTCAATGTCCTGAAAATTTCCCACGATAATCTCAATATTGGAATATCGGTAATTTCTGTGAGCGTTAATGTAGCTCCGCTTTTTTGACAATTCGACACATGTCACCTTTTCAGCTTTTTCAGCCAACGCTCCGGTAATCGCACCACATCCGGAACCGATTTCCAGTACCTGAGCGCAGGGCTCTATCGGAAACCACTCAATAATATTCTGTCGGATCTTTGAAAAATGATACAAAGCAGACCAACTGCTTTTTTGAGAAATCACCATGCTGTAATCGTCAAGATGCAGCTTGGCCATTTCAAGCAACTCCTCTTCCACCGGACCGTCGCTGTAAAAATCTTCCCCCGGATAGTATTCATACTCCAATACGACATTTCCTATCTTCTCCTGCATAACCCCTCCATATTAATGAACTTCCACTTTCGAATTCATATCATAAAAACCAACGGTATTTTTCGTGGAAAGCACTGTAATACTGCATACGTCATACAGACGGTGAAACACCTGAAAATCTCCGTCCTTATAACCAGTACATCCAAGCGACAAAAGATATTCCCCTCCCTGCAGAGACATATTCTGCCGGAAAGACACTTCTACAACATCGCCCGGATTCTGCGGCTTAACATCCGCCTCTTCATACATCGTGTTGGTTCCTGTAATCTCCGTTCCCTTCAGATCTTTGATACTGTATGCAAAAATCGGTGATTCTACACGGTTAGAAAATTTGATTCTCATATGAATCGTAAAATCTGTTCCCTTTTCAATCGTATTTGTCACCACATTATTTTCATCACGGATTGTGAAATCCACAATCTCACCATCCTTATTCCCGTACTCCAGTACCTGAGGATTCAGAGCAAAAGATCTCTCCCAGCTTGATGTACTTTTCTCTGCTGGATCCGGCATTTCCTTTTGTTCCGCCGCTTCCTTTTCGTCACCATCCTGGCCAACAAGAAGCTTTTTATAGAGATCCACCATTTCTTTCGCTGAACCTTCCGCACGCTTAACTCCCTGATTCAAAAGTACAACCCTATCACAGTATTTGCTGACACTTCCCAGATCATGACTGACAAAAAGGATTGTTTTTCCTTCCTTTTTAAACTCTTCAAATTTTCTATAGCACTTTGCCTGAAAAAATACGTCGCCTACGGAAAGCGCCTCGTCGACAATCAATATCTCAGGATCAATATTGATTGCAACTGCGAACGCAAGACGTACAAACATACCGCTGGAATATGTTTTTACAGGCTGATGGATAAAATCTCCAATATCTGCAAAAGAGAGTATGGCGTCAAGCTTGGCGTCAATTTCTTCCTTGGAAAATCCGATCATTGTTCCATTCAGATACACATTTTCCAGACCAGAATATTCCATATTGAAACCGGCGCCCAGCTCCAACAGCGCAGAGATTCGTCCGTTTACCCGAACTTCTCCGGCCGTTGGATTCAGTACGCCTGTTATAATTTTAAGAATTGTTGATTTTCCGGAACCATTCGTACCGATGATTCCCACGGTTTCTCCCCGATGTACATCAAAGGATACGTCACGGAGAGCATAATGCTCACGATATTTCTTTTTCCTTGTCAGACCCAGTGACTCCTTTAACCGATCCATCGGTTTGTCATATAATTTATACATCTTATCCAGATGCTCTACTGAAATTGCAATTTCTGCCATTGTCTTTTCCTTCCTGTTTTCTTGCACACTGCAGCCGTTCAGACAACTGACCGGCTGACCGAACTGTCATAGCACATCGGCAAAATGTGGTTTCAAACGTTTGAAAATAAACGCTCCGATCCCAAAAAGTACCGCTGTTACAACCCAGAAGTAAAGCCCCCAGCTCACATGAGCCATCACGCTGACATGTCCCAGCATAGAATCTCTGTACCCAGTGACAATATAATACATGGGATTCAGCTTAAACAGCTTTATCACAAGCGGATGATCCGCCATCACTGAATTAATATCCCACATAATCGGTGTAAGCCAAACACCTACCTGAAGCAAAATGTTAATAATCTGCGTCAGATCGCGGAAGAAAACAACAATCGCACTTGTGGCATAGACAAGCGCCAGTACGAAGCAGAATCCACAGAATGCATAATAAATCAACTGCAGGACATACGGAGTTGGGAAATACCCGTATCCGCTGCACAAAACCAGCGCAAAGGCAACAAAAAACACATGTACAAAACCTGCAGAAATAATCTTTACAATCGGCAGTATACTAATTTTGAACACAACTTTTTTTACCAGGTAATTATACTCCAGAAGTGCATTCGTACCGCCATTCAACGCATCCTGGAAAAAGAACCATGGGATGATACCTGTTGTCAGATAGAGAACAAAAGGGTAATTATCCACATTTCCCGACCGCAGTCCGACAGAGAATACAAACCAGTAGACCAAAATCGTAACAATCGGCTGAATAAACGCCCAGACAATTCCCAAATAGGAACCGGCATATTTGGTTTTGAAATCGTTCACTGAAAGCTTAAGGATCAGTCTCCTGTTCTGCAGAAGCTCCATAGGCAGAACCATGAGCTTTTTCCGCAGCAGAAACAGCACAAGTATTCCAAGATCCAGAACTGCCAGAACCGCAATATTTCTCATCATCTGGCTCTGCGCTGCCTCTCGTTCCAATGGCTCTGACAGTGCGGAAGAATCTACCATAACCGCCAGAAATGGATCTGTTCCCGATGTTTCTATCACAGTCTGACCGTCTTCTGACCGAACAGACGCAATCTGCTGCTGCGCCAGTGAATCCGAAAAAATTTCAGGCGAAAGCTCAACAACCGTATCCCCATACTGCAGATACATCTTTCGTATCTGATATTCTCCCGGGTCTGTCCCAAGATCCAAACGAACCATCGCCGCCCATGAGGTAATGTGGAATTCCAATTCCTGGTATTCTCCCACTTCTGTATAGGCGATTTTCTCACTGTTCGCTTCCTGGAATGCAGTGTTTTCACCATAATAAAGTTGTATCACATCTTCATGATCAGCTTTCATTTCCACAAAAAAGCCGAATACCCCAGAAGCCGGCGTTCGATAACTGAAAATATAGATATTCAGCGCTACTACAACCGCCGCCAGCACAAGTACAAAAAATTTCTTCTTGTTTGACATATTATAACTCCCGGTTTTCTGTATACTCCTGTATACCTCCCCACTTCTGATCTTTTTCAGAAATAATCAGATCCTCACGGGTCATTCCATCCGGCATCGGCCATTCCACGCCAATCTTAGGATCTGCCCAGAATAAGCCGCCTTCGTCATTCGGATGATAAAAATCTGTACATTTATATGCAAACTCTGCATAGTCAGAAAGTACGATAAACCCATGTGCAAAGTTTTTCGGAATAAAAAACTGCTTCTTATTTTCCGCAGAAAGAAGGACACCATACCACTTTCCATATGTTTTGGAACCTGGACGAAGATCCACAGCAACATCGAACACTTCTCCGCTGACAACTCTTACCAGTTTATCCTGTGGATAATTAATCTGAAAATGAAGGCCGCGCAGTACGCCCTTTCTGGACGCAGACTGATTGTCTTGGACAAATTCCATATCAATTCCTGCTTCTTTATAATCATTGTAATTATAAGTTTCCATAAAATATCCACGCTCATCGCCGAACACTGTCGGTGTGATAACCTTCAAACCTTCAATTTCACATGTTTCCACTGTTATTTTTCCCACAGCAATTACCTCTTTTCTGTATATTTTCAATTATCTGTATTTTACGCAAAAATGCAGTGTACATCAAGCCACTGCAATTTTGCCCCACTCATTTTTATTTGTCTTTATACATTTCCGTGTAATATTTCTGATAGTCTCCGCTTGTCACGTTATTCATCCACTCTTCATGTTCGAAAAACCATGCAATCGTTTTGCGAATTCCCTCTTCAAAACAGGTCTCCGGATACCAGCCGACTTCTGCTTTGATCTTGTCAGGCGCAATCGCATACCTGCGGTCATGACCTTTACGGTCTTCCACATAAGTAATCAGATCTTTGCTGACAAGAGCCTTTCTCGGATCATCGTCCGAAAGCATTTCCTGAAGCGTATCCAGAATAATGTGGATAATCTGAATATTCTGTTTTTCATTATGTCCGCCGATGTTGTATGTTTCAAACAGACGGCCATTTTCCTGAACCATATCAATTCCTTTACAATGATCTTCCACGTACAGCCAGTCACGGACATTCTTTCCGTCGCCGTAAACCGGCAGCTTCTTTCCGTGAAGCGCATTGTTGATGATCAGCGGAATCAGTTTCTCAGGGAACTGATAAGGGCCGTAATTGTTGCTGCAATTGGTGATGTTCGCCGGGAATTTGTATGTGTCCATATATGCTTTTACAAGCATATCTGAAGACGCTTTGCTCGCAGAATATGGACTGTGAGGATCGTAAGGAGTTGTCTCATAAAAATATCCGCCGTCCTCTTCCAGAGAACCATATACCTCATCGGTCGATACGTGCAGGAATTTATGGTCTGGCTTGAAAGTACCATCCTCCAGTTCCCAAGCCGCTTTTGCCGCATTCAGCATAACCAGTGTTCCAAGCACGTTTGTCTTTACGAACACTTCGGGATTCTTAATGCTGCGGTCAACATGGCTTTCCGCCGCAAAATGAACCACCCTCTGGATGTCATATTTCTCAAATAAGGCGTTGATTGCCTCGCTGTCGCAGATATCCGCTTTCACAAACGTGTAATTTGGTCTGTCTTCAATATCCTTCAGATTCTCGAGGTTTCCTGCATAAGTCAGTTTGTCCACATTGATAATCTGAATTTCATCACCGTATTTTTTGAACATATAATGAATATAATTGGAACCGATAAATCCTGCTCCTCCTGTCACAAGGTACGTACGCATTTTCATTCCTCCATTTTACCATTTTCGGTTATTTTCTGGTCTATTATAGCATCATAGACATCAAAAAGCAATGTTCTAAACATCTGATAATTTTATCACAAGAAGATTGTCGACTACATCAATCGAACCTTCCGCCGGCCAGCTTGGCATCGACGCCGCATGTGCCTTTGCCACCTGGATCTCCTCTACAGAAGCAATCTGCAGTTCCACTCCCCGCGTCCCCGCAAAATCTCTGAATTTTCCGGTTGAATAAAAATATTGCGGTTCCGTATCCACAAACATATCAAAATACGACCAGCCAATGACATCAATCGTAGGATAGCAGGATTTGTTCAGCGTAGCCGCTTTTCTTCCTATTACCGCAACGTGGTAATCATTCAGAGAATAACCAAGCTCATGGATCCTTCCCATAATCTCATTGTATGTGGCAACGTCCTGTTCATACCTCACATCATCTGTATACCACAGTCTCAGTGTCGTGTTTGTCTGATTCATAGCTACCCAAAAAGCAAAAACTGTCAGGGCGATGCGAATTCCCGTTTTCACCTGAGGCAGCTTTTCAAAAAAGCCCATCCGCACATTACGTGATGTCAGGTACATCAGAACACAGCCGCAGCAAAACGGCAGAGAATACTGGCTTCTGTACACTGGAATTGCCGCTGTGGCAATCGTCATCATAAACGGAGAGAACATGACAAAGAATACTGCCAGCCATTTCCAGACACATGTATGAATCGCCTTTTTCCAATTCATCAAAACCACTGCAATCAGAATCAGACACAGAATGCTGTAAGTATAGTCAAAGAAAAGCAGCTGGTCTATTCCAAAAATCTGTTTAAAATGTGTTATGATATTGTTCACGCAGTCACTAATAGGCGCCTTTCCCCACATGATCTGATCCGTAAGATACGTATTTGAGGAAAAGAATAGTTTGACCACAATCTGATTGAGAACAAACGCACATACAAAAGGAATAACAACCTTCAGGCACACAAAAAACAGGCGTTTAAAATCCCTTTCCCTGTACAAAAACAACGCTGCGGCTCCTACTGTAATATATAAAATCACATTCATCTGATAGCTTCCGAAGCTCCAGATCATGAACATTACTGCGAGAAGCATGCGCAATACACTTCCGCCCTCAATCCAGCGAAAAATCAATCCGAGTGCAACAGCAACCAGCAAAATAGAAAATGCAACCTGAAAATTCTGAAGCTTAAAAATCCACTGGTTCATCCAAACCGGATGTGTGATTACAACTGCACAGAATACATAATAATTATTACTGTTTTTCTTCTCACTGATAAATTCGAACACATAGCAAAACACAAGCAGAAATAGATTGATCGTCACATATGCAAAGGCTGAATTCACATAAGGATTATACCAGCGCACACCAAAAATTTTTTCAGTAACAATCAGACCATATCGGCCAATGTCCAGCCAGTTATACATATACCCTGGCATGTTGATCATATAGTCTGTATCCAGCGTAACCGACTGACTGAAAATTCTGCATCCATAGACAAGCGCGGTTACAACAAGTGAAAAAATCACAAGATTGCGCCTTTCGCTGCAGAATTTCGCAAACCCTTTTATCATACCTGTTTCTTCTTTTTCCATTCTTTTTCCCCTCTCAGTACTCTATAATGATCAGACCATCTGATAGCTGTAGCCAATCAGATACGGATTTTCTTCTGCATCCATCGCATAAACATGAATTATATATTTACCTCTTCGATATTCAAAGTCACTTGCCGCAACTTCATACTGATAGCTTCCGTCTTCGGAAGGGGTCATTTCATACCATTTGATCACAGACTGATCCCCATCCGGCCACACTGCACAGAGAATGGATCGGGGCTCAATACTGGACTGGATGTTTGAAACATTAACGCTGAATGTATTCGTCTCCGTATTATAGGCACCTACGGTGATATCAGCGGTTATCAGAGGCTCTTCTGCAGCAGTTCCGGCTTCCTCCGTTGTCCCCTGCTCCGTCTGTTCTTCCTGTTCCAGCCCAATGTCGGAAGTAAGCTCATTGATCAGCTCAGATCGTTTGGAAATTTCCTGGCTTTCTCTCTCATAGCCATATACCTCGGACAGTGTCGACTTTCCGGAAAACAGATTGGTCCCAAGTCCAAGCCGCTCTCCTTCTATTCCCACTCCAAGACTCGCCAACGTCGTCGGAAAATTATCAAAGGTTGTATAGGTGCGGTATTCCTCCCACTGACTCTCTGCCGCAGCGTTAATATATGTAGTATATACCTTTCTCGTGTAATCTTCAGGCACATCTTCACAAAAATCACTGTCCATAGTCAGATGATCACCGGAAATCACAATGGTCGTATTTTCATAGAACGGCTGTTCCTGAACCCACTGAACAAATTCAGACACCTGCCGGCTTGAACATGCCATGACATTCGCATAAACATTGTCCCCAAACAGATCCGGACAATCCTCACACATATAACCATCCTCAAAATGAGTATCCGCCGTCAGCAGCGTCAGGTTGAACGGCTCGTCCTGTGCCGCAAGGTCTGTCAGTTCTTCTTTTGCAAAATCGAAAAGACGCTTATCCTCATATCCCCACCAAACATTATATCCATATGGGATCATATTATTTTCCAGCGCATACTTGTAATCGATAATGTTATAATCCCCGTGTTCCTCATAAAATAATTTTCTTCCGCCGAACTCAGCGTCAGAACCGATCATCAGTGTCTGACTGTATCCGGCATCCTCCAGGATATCCCCGATGGAAACAATTCCAGGGAAGAAGGACTCCTGCGTATTCATGGAATTTTTCTCAATGGGAATATTCATGGGAAGACCGGTGCTCTGCGCAAACATTGCTCCGATTGTCCATGTCGCGCCCGGCATCGCATATCCGCCATTCAACGTCTGATCATCACCAGAGAAATTTTCATTCTGCAGCGAAAGCTCCGTCAGTTCAGGGATCACATTCTGCTCAAACGCCCCTCCGTTTTCCGTACTGCTGTAAGTATTCTCCATGGATTCCAGATAAATGTAAATCAGATTTCTTTTCCGCTCCGGAAACGTCAGTGCCACATCTCGCGGATCCACGTAATTGTCATCAATAAACGTAGAATACTCCGACTGATTGTTCGCATAAGCGGATACATCCAGTGTCGTCCACACATTGGAAACGCTTACTCCGGTCATGATAAGGGAAAGTACCATGATCACGGACAAAAATGAATTGTAGATCTTCCGTTTTTTTCTGAGGAACGCACAGGCAAAGATCAGCAGGACACAGACAATGCCTGTGATCGTCACACAGTATTGGACAAAATCCCAGATCATATCCATATTCGTCCCCTCGAGACTGGTGTTCAGATGGTACACCAGTTCTTCCATGGTAAGCCCGGTCCATGTTTTCAGCATCCACTGACAGGAACGTGAAAGGAGTACGGCAATGGTAGCCACAGCGATCACGATAACGGTGCAGACCCGGATCAATATCTTTCTTCGCTTCCCATGGTTTTCATTTTCGTTTCTTTTTTTCATTTTGACACACCCTTGTTTTTTTATTTTTATGGCATCGTATAGATCAGCACGCCTGCCACAATTAACAGATTCCCTATCAGTTTCCCCCTCGTGATCTTCTCCTTCAGCACCAGCCAGGACAAGATCAGCACAAACACATAAGTAAACGTATCAAGCACCGGTCCATACTTCAGTTCCACCTGCGTATATGCGTAGGTATTGACCAGCAGTACAGCTCCGAAAATCAGATATGCAGTGATCACCCGCCAATTCAGATATTCTTTCAGGATACTTTCGTGTTCCTGATTGGCGCTTTGTTTCAAAAGGATCTGGGAGACCGCAGAAAACGCGGTACACACCAGCATCAGCAGCATATATTTATTCATACCTTTGCACCACCATCACTCCCATCAGCACCACAAGAAGGCCGATGATATTTTTCACACTCAGGCTTTCCTGAAAGATCACCACCGCCCACACCTGAGACCAGATCAGGTAAACGCTCCGGTTGGCATAGGCCGTAGACAAAGAAAATTTTTTGATCACCTTCTGCCAGGCAATCGCGTAGACCCCGCAGTTGGCTGCCATCAAAAACAGGAACAGATACAACAGCGGATTTTTCAGTCCTCCATGGTTGAACTGTACCGACGCGCATTTGGAAAACACGCTGGTCAGAGAAAACAGCAGGATATTCAGATGCAGCTGAATGTAGTTCCTCGTCTTTTTCATGTAGTTGCTCCCGAATTCTCATACCTAAAAATAATATATTGACCTGTATCTGCAAACGAAACACATCCTGCCGACGTGAGATAAGCCAGGACAGCTGGAGAATTTTCTGAAATCACCAGATATTCTGTCTCTGTGGCATTTAGCGCTTCCGCAAACACCAAAGGATCTATCGCCAAATTCTGATTTTGTATAACCTGGATAATGAGATTCTGATTTGCCACCTCTTCTTCTGACAAATTGCGGGTACTGACTGTATTCGATCCCAGCGCCAGCAAATATACATCCCTATCCAAAGTCAAACGCATATGTCCATCATACTGGCGTACCAGTGTATTATATTCATATTCAAACACACTTTTGGGAAACTCGTTGTCTCCCGCATCCTCATGAATCACATCGCAGATTGCAAGTAATTCATCCGGTATTTTATATTTATTTGTTGGAATCTTTATTGCAGAAACAGATGAAACCACAGGATTCCCGGAAAACAGAAGAAGCAGAATCAGGAAAAGAATCATACCTCGCTTTCCCCACATGGTTCTTGGCATTTCAGTCAGCTCGACGCACACATAGGCCAGCAGTAATCCAATAGGAAGGATCCAGAAAAAGCGGTAATATTCTGCTGACATTCCCATAATTCTGATCAGCGTATTTGCAATAATCGGATTATAAATGGTGACTGCTAAGAAAAGAGAACTTCTGCAAAAAAAATGTCGTTCCTTTTCCCCTCCCCGTATCCAGACATATAACAATCCTGTCAAAAAAAAGCCCACAAAATAAGTCTGCCCTCCAAATTCCTTCAGACAGGAAAAAACAAACACGAGGCCCTCTTCTGCCAAACTTACACTTCCCATATGATTCCCTTTCTACAAAGCTGTTTTCTATCGACTGTTCTGTTCATTCTCCAACGTTCAGATCCACAATGTGATATATCCTCTGCTTGCCAAAAGATACACCAAAATGATTCCGATGGACGGAAGAATACACAGGACATAAGATTTCAGTCTGCTCCAGGCACGATGATATATGATTCCTGAAAGACACACTGCACTCACCGCAACCGGAATGATCGACATCCCTGACATAGAAATATCAACTCCTGCAATCCCTGTACAGAACAACATGAGCCAGATTTCTTTCTTGCCGATATTTTCGAACAGGCAAATACCAAGATATAAAACAAAAGGCAGAATGACATTTGCCAAAATCGCTTTTCCTTCATATCCCCTCGTCAGAAGGAAACTTGCATTCGAATACATTGTATAAAAGAAAAACTGGATCAGTGACAAAAAGCACACCATCTTCCAGACTTTTTCTCTCTGATTCTGAAACAGTTTCATCCCAATCTGGATATATACCAGATAAGAAAGAATTACCGTAAATACAGACATAACTGTTTTCGTCAGTAATAACGGCGAGATTCCTGTCAGTTGGCAGACAACGGAATTATGTACCGGATACAGGCCAAAGAGATATCTGACATAAAACTCTTCCTGCATTACCCCTGTAAAAGGTTCATAAATATTAATCGTATTCGTCGCAATATTAGCGGATACATTTGCCACATAATAAGCTGCATCCGCACTGTTATCCGACCACAATGCCACAAAGAGACACTGAAGACCAATGAGCATCAGCATAAGATAAAAACTAAGAGAATATCCTCTTTGCTTTCGCTCTTTCCAGCGCTGTCTCCAGTATCCTGCAAATTTCAGACATGAAACCAATACAAGGACAACTGTTGCAAAACTCCAGATTGCGGTCAATCTGTTCAATGGTTGTTTCGTGATCATCATGGGAAATGCAATAAACTCGAACAGAAAAAAATACAAAATAAATCCATAGATAACCATGCATCCTACAGAATGTTTTTCCTTCCGGCCAATCAATAAAACATAATTTCCCAGACTGAACATAATAAAAAACAGCGCGCAGAACACAATTCCTGCTTTTAATAATTCAACCATCTTACCTCCCTGCTTTCAGTTTCGCGAACAATTTCGTATTCTTTGTCTTTACAAATGTGATCACCGATGCCTCCAACAAGAGCAAGGTCACATTCTTCATCCTCACAGGAATCAGCATGACTTTCATATAAGAAGAACGTGGTCTGGCAAGCTGCAGGCTCTTTGCCACACGCTTATTTTCCAGCATCTTTTTTACTTCCCTGCGCTTTTCATTATAACTCATCCGGCAGCTTGGGTTCGTCAGATTCTCCACACAGCCAATAAAACGCTCAATATACCGTCGGGCAATAAACTCTGCTGTCTCCGGTGTCTTGACATTCCACCGCCGGTACAAATCCAGAAGCCATCCGTGTTCCTCTTCTCTTTTCTCATACATTTCCGCACGGTAAGCAGCCGTCTCAGACTCCGCCCGCGCGCGGATAAAATGATAATACTGGCGGGAAGTCACCGCCACCCGTTCCACCTGGTCGATCACTGACAAGTTAAACGGGAAATCGTCCCACATTGTTTTGGGAAAACGCAGCTGATGCTCTTCAAGATACTCCCTCAGATACAGTTTATTCCAGGGTGTATACAGCATGTTATTATCAAACAGGCGATAGGAATTTCTGCGGAACTCCTCTTTTGTCCCATAGACAGCATCCTCCGGCACGAAATGATCCGTTCTGTATTCGTTCTCTCCATAATATGTATCGATATAAAATCCTGCAACCACCAGTTCCGCCTGGTGCTTTTCTGCCAGTTCGTACATTTCTTCCAGCATCTGCGGTTCCGCCCAGTCGTCGGAGTCCAGAAAATACAGGTACTTTCCTCTGGCCATCTCCATTGCGGTATTCCGCGCCGCCGGCGCCCCCTGATTTTCCCGGTGGAAAACTCGAATCCGCTCATCCTCTCTGGCATAAGCATCGCAGATTTCACCGCTCCGGTCCGGACTTCCGTCGTCTACAATCAGAAATTCAAACTCCTGAAGAGTCTGCTTCTGCATACTCTCGATGGCCCGTCCCACATAATCTTCCACACGATAAACCGGCATAATTACTGAAATTTTTATTTCGTTCATTCCTTACGCTCCATTGTCTCCATTTCTATATCGCCTCTATCGTTCACTGATATCCTTCTGCTGTTTTTCTGAAAAGCCCTCGGTACTTGCCTTCATAAACATGACTTTAATTGTCATCAAAATTAATTTTAAATCCAGCAGCACAGAATAGTTTTCAATATACATCAGATCCATCTTCAATTTGTCATAGGCGGTCGTATTGTACTTTCCATATACCTGGGCATAACCGGTAAGTCCTCCCTTTACCTTCATCCGATAGGCAAATTCCGGTATCTCTTCAGTATATATTTCCACATGCTCAACTCTCTCCGGACGCGGTCCAACGATACTCATATCACCTTTCAGAACGTTAAAAAGCTGCGGCAGTTCATCAATCCTTGTCTTCCTTATCACTCTGCCGACCGGAGTGATTCTTTCATCATCATCCGTTGCAGGCCTGGATTTTCCATCCTTTTCCGCATCAACGATCATACTTCTGAATTTATAGATATTGAAAACCTTTCCACCCAGCGTACATCTTTTCTGAATAAAAAAAACAGGTCCGTGATCATATGCCTTAATGCAGATAGCAACGATCAGCAGCACAGGCGAAGTAATAATCAGGACGATGACAGAAATGACCAAATCCATGCTTCTCTTGACAAATTTCTGAAAAAATGATAATCCGCTGTTCTGAACGGCCAGCAGCGGCGTATCAAAGAGAAGAATATCCTTGGAACTCCTGAGTATCACGTCTGAGATCTTTGAGGTCATGTAGATTTCTTTATCGTACTGATAACAGTATTTTAAAATTAAATTCCTGTTCTTCGCTGTAATATCATAGAGCAAAACAGCATCGTAATTTGAAATCTGCTCCATGACTTTATCCCAGCCATCGCTCAGGCAAACACACTTCTCAATATAATACTTATCTTTTCTTTCCAAAATCTTATTGATGAAGCTTTCCGGCGAATAAGTATCATAAATCAGCAGCAGTCTTGTCGGCGGATATATTTTTTCAAACAGCAAGGTAATAAGAATCGTCAGCATAACCGACAGGATCCATTGCACCACCGTCATCTCCGCGATATGCCCAATGATTTTGGGAATATGCGCAAGCCTTCCGATCATCAGGATACACTGCATACAGATAACCAGATTCGAGATAAACAATGCCAGCCATTGAGAAAACACAACGTTCCACTTGCTCAGGTATCCAATCTTAAATCCTCCATATACCTGCATAAAAATAAGGACAACGAGAAAATAGCTGGCAAGCATCAGCCAGTTTCCTTTATTCTCAAATGCCCTGTCCATTAACGTATTTAAGTCATTGTACCAGACTAAAGCAAAAATCAGCAAATAGATGCAGTGAAGAAAAAACGCCGCCAGGAATTTAAACATTTTCTTGAATTTTTTGTATCTCAGTTCCATATTTCATCCCTGTTCCTTATTGTCTGAACTGTTTGTCCTCCATGGAGAGCCTTTCCTTCCCGGACACCACAGTTCCTTTCTTTCGCAGTTGCTTTCCGGAATTTTTACAATTTTATATCCCAGACTTTTCTTTTCCGTAACAGAGATATCATATCATACTTAGACGCAAATTAAAAGAGGAAAATGCGGGCAGCCCGAGATTCGAGTAACCGTTCAGCCAACTGAACAGTTGCAGATCCGGGCCTGCCCGCATTTTCTGTACATTATCTTTGTATTCTTCCCGCAGAACGTCTGCGTCTCAAAGTTCTGGAAATTCCCCACCAGATCACACAGCCTGCTGCCGTTCCCAAAGACAACGTCAACCCTGCGGTAATTCCCGGTGTCCGGTATTTCAGAACAATCTCATGTTCCCCTTCCTCCAGCTCCAAAGCCATATACATGGTATTCGCTTTTTTAAGTTCTGTCTCGGTTCCATCCACCCACGCCGTCCATCCCTGACTATAAGGAATGGACAAAAGGAGTGCTTCATCCTTTTCCGCATGAATGGTACCCGAAATCGAATTGGTGTCCAAAACAATATGTTCCAGCACATCTTGTCTCCTGGCTGCGGTGTATCCCGCCAGCTCAGCGGTAGGCTGACAGACTACAGTGTATCTGTCGAACGAATAATACCCAGGATTCATAAAACTAAGAGTAATCGTTCCCGCAGGGTCCGCACGGTATCCTGTGTTTACCAGGAAATCATGTTTGTCGGTATAAAACCCTCCGGTTTCATTCAGATAATTCAGGTTTTTTACAACGTTCCCACAGCTGACCTGGATTGTGGTTGCTTCCGGCTTCGTCCAGTCTCTGTCTTCCAGTTTTACCTGATTCTTTTCATAGACGGACAAAGCATTCCACTCTTCTACCATATATTGTTCCGAGGGACGGATTCCTTGAAAATCCAGTCCTTCCATGATAAAATATGTCTCGCTTTCCGGAAGACCGCTGAAATTCAACGTGATCGATGCTCCTGCTTTTCGAACAAGAATTCCGTCTTCTGTTTTCTCAATACCGTCTCCGAGCGTTTCGATGCACTCCACCGTCTCATCACTGTAAACCGGTTCCGCCGCTTCAAGTCCGCTGTCCTCCAAAACAATTCCCTGCAGCAGCGCCTGTTGTTTTTCTGTAACGGTGAGCTCCTCATATTCCTCTCGGGAAATCCACCGGTCATATGTGTAGCCCAGCGGCAGCCAGCAGTCATTCTCATAGACAGAAATTTTCGCAGCATCCAGACCCGCAGTGTTCCCTCCCTGCGCCTCCGCCTGTCCGGCTTTTTCCGCATCCTGTCCCGTCCATCTGGTAACCACATTGTTCCGATATCCATAGGGCAGATACGCCTCCGCACCGGAAGCGACGCCAAAATACTTGACAGATGCCAGCGCATCCAGAAAACTTCTTCCGTCCAGGCTGGTATAGCGATAATCCAGATCCTGATTCAGATACATTTCCCTCTGGAACTGTCCATATGAGCTTTCTGACAGACTCCAGTAAGAGGAAACGCCGTGTACTCCAAGCTGCAGTGATTCGTTGTACCACCGAGTCGTCCCATACTGATCATATCTCCAGACGGAATCATCCTCAATTCCAGCCGCTGCCGAAGTGGCCGACCAGTCAGTCAGAGAAGCCAGCGGCTCATTGTTGCCAGAAAAAGTTGCCAGATAATTTTCTTCCTCCGGCGAATACTGATAAAATCCCTGGAGCACCAGACACCACATCAAACCTGCCAGCATGATACCGCGGAATACCTTTTCTGTCCGTATCAGTGATTCCCGGCAAATAACCACACACGCAAGAACCAACAGTGTCACCAACGCTGCCAGCGCCATCTCCATCCGGCTTTTCTCAACGAACAGACAGACGGCTGTATAGACAATCACCGCAGCTGCAAAACCTTTTTTTTGCTTTGTCGTCAGGGTGCCGATTTCCGGCCAAATCTTCACGACGAGATAAGATACCAGCATCGCACCTGCCCAGACAAACCTGTTTGTCTCATAGGAAAATCCATTCAGCACATGCCCGGCATAGGGCAGAAGCATGCACCCCAGCATCAGAAGCAGACAGATCTTGTAAACTGTCCGCCGCTTTTTCTGAAGAAACAGTACAAAAATCGCCGTAACACCAAATGCTGTGTACCCCATACAATTCCAATATCCGGCGCTTCCGGTCAGCACCGCCGGAATCAGCCAGCCGTAATAGGAAGAAGGATAGAGAAGCGGGATCGCCCTGCCGCTCTGAAACCTCCCCGCGGAAAACAAGCAGAGAACCACCGGTACAAGGATCACCGCCGACAAAAGAAGCGCAATCCCCGTATATCCAAGAAACCTGCCAACCCACAAAGCCAGCTCTCTGACACGAATGCTTCCGTGAATCATCAGATACCTTGCGACACAATATCCCAGAACCATGAAACAGATCATATATCCGAAGTAGAAATTGCTGATCACCGATACCGCCAGCATCAGAATATACAGCCTTGCTCTCTTTCTCTCAAAAATCTTCTCTACGCCCACCAGAATCAGCGGAAAATAGATCAGCGGATTCATAAAATAAGGATGGCGGACCGCTCCTTGAATCGTCCAGAAGCTGAAAGCATAAAGCAGGGCTCCCATCAGCGTCGGAAACTTTTCATTCCCCCGGTAAAAACAGTAATAGGAAAACGTAAGTCCAGCCAGATAAATTCTGAGAAGGATCAGCAATGAATAAAATTCGTCCATCCACGTTTCCTTCGGAACCAGCACAGACAACAGCGCCAGAGGATCACCCAGCACATAGTAATGCATCGTCGTGATAATGTCCGCTCCGTAACCAATGTCCATATTCCACATGGGAATCTCCAGACGGTGCTCCACAAACAGATTTCTCAGAATCTCTCTCAGCCAGCTCCGGTAATACACCAGCGCATTAAAATGCTGAGGAATTCCATCCGATGTCCACACAAAAGTTTTCCCGTTCCAATAAAAAACTGAATAAATCAACAGGGCAATAACCAGAAAACACCCGGAATAGCAGATGAGATACCTCCATCCCCGCCGTTGCTTCTTTATCCGTTTCATTCCTTCCTCCTTCTGACGTATTCACCGTAGTTTCTGTTTCTCCTGCGCCGCACAGTATCCAGTCCCCATAGAACCACACATATCACGCAGCCTCCCACAGTCAGTGCGCCTCCGGCTGCAAGTCCCGGCGTCCGATAGGTCAGCACAATCTCATGACTGCCTGGTTCCAGTTCCATCTCCATAAACATGGTATTCGCCCGTTTCAGTTCTGTCTCTACGCCGTCCACTGTCGCCGTCCATCCCTCACTGTAAGGAATTGTAATACACAGCGCCTTGGCCTGATCCAGCTGAATCTCTCCGGAAATCCTGTTTGCTTCCACTTCCACCTGTTCCAGCACATCCTGTTTCCTGTCTTCCACATAATTGCTGAGATTTTCCACTGGCTGACAAACCACCGAATACTCGTCAAAGCTGTAATGACCCGCTTTCTGGAAAACAACCGTGATCGTCTGCAGCCCGCCAGCGCTGTATCCTGTATTTACCAGATAATCATGGATATCCGAATAAAAGCTGTGTCTTTGATTCAGATAGCTGATATTCTTCTGTCCGTTTCCAAGTACGCTGATGGTCGCTGCGTCCGGCGGCGTCCAGTCAGAATCCTGCTCTCTGATCTGATTTTTTTCATACTGAGACAGTTCTGCCCACTCTTCTTCCGTATAGCAGTCAGAAGGACGAATCCCCTCATAGTCCAGATCTTCAAAAATCAGATACGTTTCACTCTCGGGCATTCCGGCAAATGTGAGTGTCATACTTGCGCCTGCTTCCCGTACCAGCAATCCTCCATCCTCCTGGTCAATCTTTCCGGAAAACTGTACCTGACACTCCTGGTTCTGGTCTTCAAACACCGGAGAGATTTCCGAAAGGCTGCTGTCCTCCAGAACAATTCCCTGGAGCAGTGCCTGCTGCTTTTCTGTCACAGAAAGCGCTTCATAGTTCTCTCTGGAAATCCATCCATCATATGTATAGGCAAGCGGAAGGGTATTTTCCGTACCATAAACAGAAGTCTTCACAGCCTTCAGTCCTGAAGTATCTTTCCCCGCCGCCTCATATTCCTGAGCGATCGGCGCATCTTCGCCTATCCAGCAGGTATTCACATTCCTCTGGAAACCGTAGGGAACATATGCTTCTCCCCCTGCCGCAACAACAAAATATTTGACGCCTGACAGCGCATCCAAAAAACTTCGGCTGTCCAGATTCTGATACAGAAAGTTTCTCTGCAGATTCAGATACATTTCCTTCTGAAACTGAAAAACAGAGGAATCCGCAAGACTCCAGTAATAGGTAACGCTGTTCAGTCCGAGAGCCACGTTGGCATTGTTGTACTGCCAGGTCTCCGTTCCATACTGGTCATAGCGCCAGAAGGAATTGTCTCCGGTTCCTGCCGCAGCGGTGCTGGGGGAGTATGCGGTCAGATTCAGCAGCGCTCCGTTATTCTCAGTAAACTCACCGACATATCCTTCCTCCGATGGGGAATACCGGTAAAACCCCTGAAATCCCAGACAAACGATCAGTCCCAACAGCGCACAGCTTCGAAACAGCTGAACTCTTTTTTTCTTCAGCCATTCAATTCCTGCAGACAGCAGCCAAAGCAGCAGTACCCCAAACAGCGCCAACGCACAGAGCGCAGCCTCGGTTCTTCCTTCCTCAAACGCCATGCAGACCGCTGCGCAGACAATCCCCGCCAAAAGGAGCTGTTTTTTCTGCCGCGCCGTCAGCATTACAAGATCCTCCCAGGTATGTACAAAAATATAGGCGACAAGCATCGCGTACGCCCAGGAAAAACGGTTGGCCGCATAAGAAAAACCGTTCATCACATAACCGGCAAAGGGAATCAGAAGAAACGCTGTCATCAGAAAAAATCCTGCTTTCAGCTGCGTATTTTTCTTTTTCTGCAGGAAAAGAAGAAGTACGCAAAGAAGTCCATACGCCGTATATCCCATCTCCGTCCAGTTTCCCGCCTCTCCGGACAAAAATGCGGAAAGGAATCCTTTGTAATAGGAAGGAACATAAAATAGGGGAATCCACCGGTCCCCTGACAGCCTCCCTGCCGAAAGCGCACAGAAAACCACTGGCACCAGCAGAACGGAGGCCAGCATCAGCGCAGATATGGAATATCCTAAAAAACGCCCTGCCCATCCCGCCAGCTTCTTCCACTGAAATTTTCCGAACAACGTTCGATAACGAAAGAAACAGTACAGGATCACCAGAATGCAGATCATATAACCGAAATAAAAATTGCTCAGTATTGCGGCAGCCAGAGAAAAAATATAGAGAAACGGTCGTTTTTTCTGGAAGATTCTGTCGGCTCCCGCCAGCACAAGAGGGAAATAAATCATCGGATTCATAAAATAAGGGTGCCGCACCGCCGCATATATAGTCCAGAAAGAAAACGCATACAACAGTGCGCCCATAAGCACCGGAAAACGTTTTTCCCCTCTCTGAAAGCAAAAATACGAGAACGCCAATCCCGCCAGATAAACTCTCAGCAGGATCAACAGTGTATAAAATTCATCCATCCATTCCGTTTTCGGCACAAAGACGGAGAGCAGATTCAATGGATCCCCATAGGCATAATAGTGAAGTGTCGTCAAAATATCCGATCCATACCCAATCTTTAAATCCCACAGAGGTATCTCCAGACGATGCTCCGCAAAAAGAGTTCTCAGAATTTCCCTCAGCCAGGAACGGTAATATACCAACGCATTGAAATGCTGCGTCACTCCATCACTGTCCCACACAAACGTTTTTCCGTTCAGATAAAACGACGAAAAGACAACGGCTGCGACAATCAGAAAACAGCCGGTGTAGACCGGAAAATAACTCCATCGTTTCTTTTTTATTTTTTTTGTCTGTGTCATCTCCAGCTCCTTTTCTTCGTTTCTTTCTCTCTTGAGCAGTCTTCCTGCAGTACTGATCCTCGTCAACGGCCTTTCTGTTCGTCCTTCTCTACCGCAGATTCAGAAATTTACTTCCGAACACTTTTTCCTGCTCTTCGCCTCCGCTGTTTTCTTCGAACCTCCAAAAGGCGATTCACCCATTCCGCCAGAAGGTGCATCTCAAATGCACACAAAGGAATCAACAGAAAAATGTAGGTATATACATACTGGCTTTTCGCCTCCCAGAAACTATGAAACAGAAATCCTCCAAGAAAATACAGCGGAGCGTACAGCAGAATCGGCTGCTGTTTCCAGTGAAAGAGGAGATAAATCACCGCTCCCGCCGTGATCAGCAGCAAAAGTGCCTTTACAAACACTGCACTGATCTGCTCTGACACTCCATTCGAATACAGATCCTCCAACACCTCTTTCTCCACGCTTCCGTTGTCCAGCTCGTATTGCGACAATCCGCTCCACAGCGACTGGTAAATGGGATCACACCAAAGCGAAATCGTTTTCCGTCCGAAAAAAGCCGCTGCTTTTCCTGGATTATCCTGAATCTTCTGCAGATTTTCTTCCAACAAACGCCGCGCTTCCTCATTACTCTCCTCCACATTGTAATCGTGATCCCCCATCACTTTCCATCCAATGGAATTGTACCATCCGGGACCGCGGACTTCATTATCGATATCCGTTCCCATTACGATCCAGAAAAACGTATGCATCCCCTGCGGCATTTCCACACCGCTTTCCAGTTCACAGGCAAACTCCAGCGCCTTCCCCGCTCCCACAGAGGTTACCAAAAAAATTCCTGCAATCAGACCATATCTCCATTTTCGGTTCCGGACCGCCTGAATCACCAAAATTGCCGCAGCTGCAATGGCTCCGATCAGATAATTCATCTTGATACAGGACGCCGCTGTAGCAAACACAACAGACAGTACGACATACCGCAGACGATTGTTTTTCAGATAGATGGTCAGAAAATAAAAACTGCCGATACTGAAAAAAAATCCGGGTATCAGACCGTATTTAAACATAATGAAAAAAAACTGCGGAAGAAACGCAAATGTCAAAAGAATTGTCAGATTATTGATTTTTCGATTTCCGCCGAAGAAATGATCGGACAGCCGATAGCTGAACCAGTTAATTCCAAGAACCTGTGCCAGATTCAGCACTTCCAGAAATTTCATACTTCCGCTGAACAGCCGAACGATTCTGTCATAAGTCACGATTCCGATCTGATAGGGATAAACGTACAGGTATCCTCCCGGATTCAGACTGCTGTAATCACCGTCTGCCATCGCGGCAGCTGTGTCATAGACCGACTTTGCGTCATCCCGGATTGTCGGATTGATATTAAAAATAAAATAGAATCCGACAATAATATAAAATACCGCCATTCCTGCAAAGAGCTTTTTCTCCGAAATTCTGTCTGACAAACCATTCCAGAAAATCAGGACTGCAGCGAGAACCACTGCCATCGGGATCCACTGCCAGGAACTGCCCGCAATCGTCACCTTTTCGCCGTCTCCGACACTGGACGTATAAAACAAATTCATTACAAACACCAGCGCAAGACAAATAAAAGCCAGCCACCGGATCACCTGGCTCATCCAGTCAGCAGCCTTTTCATTGACACTTCTCTTTTTTCTCTTCATTTTCAACTCCTCATCGGTTACAATTATTGCTGCAGTAAATGCATGCATCTGGACGGAACAGCTGCTAAATTCCTTCTTTTCCTACCGCCTGCTTGATCCGGTGAATGATTTTCCAGGTAAACAGCGTCGGAGTATATCCCATAGTGACCGCAAAACAGCGGATCTTGAAAATTTTTCCGGCTTTTTTGTTTTGGAAAACACTCCCCAGATATGGCTTCATCTCTCTTTGCAGCTTTTTGAAAATCTTTTTGCTGTCCCCGCTTCGATCTAGAAGTCTCGGGATATATTCTACAATTTTCAGCGCACAGCGGTACTCCGCAGCCGAAACCACCTCCGGGCACTCGCTGCTCAGATCCTTCAATTCCTGTTTCGCCACTTCCATTCCGTACAGATGTCTTTCCTCGATTTTTCCCGTCATGATGCTGTCCGCATTCTGATAATAATAGTAAGCTTTTTTCTGCGCCGCTGCAATCCACTGACAGGAACCAATAATTTTGTACATAACAGCCAGATCCTCATGCAGATACGCGGGAAACGGGTACTTTTCCAGCAGCTCCCTGCGATAAATCTTTCCCCAGGGGGCCACCCCGAATACTCTTCCATAGCACATAAGCTCCAACGCACTTGCGCGATCCAGCTTTCCCTCTTTTTCCGCCGGAAATGTGCGGGTAACCTCCACCATTTTCGACGAATCCCAGATACAGGTTCCCCCGATTACCGCCATCGATGTCCGGTAACTGCTGATCAAATGCCACATATATTCCAGATAATCGACAGTAACACTGTCGTCGGAATCAACAAACGCAATGTATTCTGCCCGCGCCTTTCTGACCCCGTGATTTCTGGCCGGACCAGGCCCCTGATTCTCCTGATGGACGGCAATCACGTTGTCATGCGCAGCCGCATATCGGTCGCACAGCTCTCCGCTTCCGTCGGTCGAACCATCGTCCACCAAAATAATCTCATAATTCGGATAGGTCTGAGCAAGCAGCCCCTCCATACAGCGCGGCAGATATTTTACCACCTGATACACAGGAACTACAACACTGATCTGCTCTTTCATCTTTCCCACTCACTTTCCAGGATCTGAAGAGTATCGCTGATTCCCTCTTTTGCCGGATACATCCCTGTCCAGCCAAGGGACTCCAGTTTTTCAGCGTCCAGCGCCGATGAACTCATTGGATTATACCCGGCAGCCTCCCTGTCTGTCGCCTTTTCAAAAATCACTTCCGTATCAGACACTTCTGCGAGAATTTCAGCGAACCGGCGGATCGTGACAATCGCATCCTTATTGGAGATATTATACGCCTCCCCTGCAATGCCTCTAAGCAAAACCGTAAGCATCGCAGTCACACAGTCAAAGACATAACAGTAAGAGCGTTTCTGAAGGCCCGCACTTTTCATCAGAATCGGTTCACCCTGTACAGCATTCCGAAGAAACGCGGAAGCGGCTCTTGAATCCTGTTCCGTCATCGTCGGTCCGTAGATATGCCCTGGCCGCACAATGACACTTTCTATACCGTATTCCTTTGCAAAACAGGCGCAGAGCGTTTCTGCCGCTCTTTTTCCTGAGGGGCAGCAGGCTCTCGCAGACAGGAAATCTACCGTTCCGCAATCCCCCTCACGGTACAGGCTCTCCTCCTGCATCTGTCCGTAGACCTCGCTGGATGAAACATAAAGAATCCTTTTCACACTGTCCGTATCCCGGGCAAAATCCAGCAGACCGTAGATTCCCTGAATATTGGTCATCAAAGTTTCTACCGGCTGCTCCGCATATACAGACGGATGAGCGTTACCTGCACAGTGTACAATATAATCCGGACGGATCTCCGCTTTGATTCTCTCATCCGCACGATAGAGAACAATCTGAAGTTCATCAGAGCCCCAAAATCCACCGAACCGTTTCCTGGCCCTGTCCACATTTCTTGCCGCGGCAAAGACACGCAGATTCAGCGCTTTCTCCTGATTCAGATACAGCAGCATATCCACGAAGGCAGAACCGATCATCCCTGTCGCCCCGGTAACCAGAAAGCTTTTGTTTTTCAGCTCATCGCAGAAATCAAGACGTTCCGTCACTTTTTTCAATGTTTCCAAATAACGTTCCGTATACCGCATGGACTCATTCCTCCTGTTCCAGCTTCAAGTAGGCTTTCAGCAGATCCAGATCATCCTTTGTAGTGATCTTAAAATTTTTATCGGACCCTTTGGCAAAATAAAGACGGTGTCCAAGTTCCACCATCATTGTATTGGCATAAGCAGATCCATAAATTCCTTTTTTCTTCTCGAACGCCTCTCGGTAGGCTTCATACAGCTCTCCATACCGATACGCCTGAGGCGTCTGTACCCTGCGGAGCGTTTCCCTTGGAATATATTCTGTCGTAGATTCCTCATTCTCACGGTCAACAACAAAAATCTGTTCATTATAAGGAAGCGACGCCACACCGTTTCCATACTGCCGCGCAACTTTAAGCACATCTGTGAGCACGCTGCTGTCCACCATAGGCCGGATTCCGTCATGAACTACGACAATATCGTCCTTCGCGCAGATATCCTTCAGAAAAAATACTCCGTTCCGGATCGACTCCTGTCCGGTAGATCCTCCTGTCACTACCCATTTCAGTTTCGTAATCTGATACTGCGCCGCATAAGCTTTCAAAATTTCCTGCCAGCCGTCTATACAGACCACTTCAATCGCATCAATCAGCGGATGTCTTTGAAACTTTTCCAGCGTATAAATGATCACCGGCTTGTCATAAACGTTGATAAATTGCTTTGGTATCTCCTGTCCTGTTCTGCTTCCCACACCGCCCGCTATAATCACTGCGACGTTCATTTCCGCCTTCTTTTCTTCCATTTGTTTCCGGACCTCCGTTCCAACTTCATACACCAAATAGACTGTAACAGTTCAGAAACCCTGAACTGTTACAACAATCCTTTTTACTATACCATATCTGCGGCGAAAAAAAAAGTCAATAACAACTTAAGTTACCGCGTATGCGCAGATACTTGCATTCCCCTAAGCTGTATGCTACACTAAAACGTATCTTATGCAATCTTTTACCGGCCAAATGAATACAAGGACTTAACGTAATAGATACACATTTTTCCAAGGAGATATTAAGAAATCTATGGATCGCACATTTTATTTAGAATACAAAAGAATTCTCGTTTTTGCAGGGCTTTTTTTGTTTACTGCCTTATTTATCTTTCTGTCCGAAAGCGGTCATCAGTATTCGCTGAGCGGTGTCTGCGATTCCCAAGAATGGGATTTGTCAAAAGACGTTCCGGAGATGAGCGTATTCAGCAGCTGTCTCGATACGGGCAGCTATTCCTGTACAGTTTCTCTTTCTTCCGCCAGCGCCGCCGAGTGGCGTCTTCTGGATATGGATCACAATACCGGAAACAATGAGCTGGGAGTGGAAATTGCTTCCGGGACGACAACCCCTGGCAGTAACAGTCTTGACTTTTCGTTTGTTCTCACTGAAAAGACTGATCACCTGGATCTGATCGTCGCTTCCGCCGATCAATCCGTCACTGTGTCCGACTGGTCTGTGACCTGCACAGATTCTCCGCACACGGACAGTGTGATCTTTCTGGTTCTTGCCGCTGCTTTCTGGGCTTTTCTTGTGCTGAAATGGAATACGCCCGGTTTCTCCCACTGGCTGGCTGCAATCCTGCTGGGGATTCTGCTGACTACACCGTTTTTCACCGGTTCCCTTCTTCGGGGCGGAGACATGCGGTTCCATGTAAACCGGATCGTCGGAATCGCCGACGGCCTTGCCAATGGCCAGTTCCCGGTACGTATGGATTACACGCTCAACAATGGATACGGTTTTGTCAATTCGATTCTGTATCCTGATCTTTTCCTGTACCTTCCGGCTGTACTCTGCCTGTTTGGCCTTTCCGCGATGAACGCCTATAAACTTTTCGTCCTGCTGATCAATATTTCGGCGGCGTGCATCGGGTATTACAGTTTCCGCAGAATCCTGCGGGACGACCGGCTGGGTATGGTCTGTACGGTACTGTATCTTCTGGTGCCCTATCGTCTGGTGAACCTCTATACGAGAGCGGCGGTATCCGAGGCTCTGGCTAACGTATTTTTCCCGCTGCTGTTTCTGGGAATCTACGAACTTTTCTTTGGAAACTGCAAAAAATGGTATCTGACGGTGATTGCTGCTACCTGTATTCTGCACAGCCACATTCTCTCAGTGGAAATCTGTCTGTTTTTCGTGCTGTGCGTTGTTTTGCTTCGTATCGTTCCAATCATCCGCAGCAAAGAATATTCCCGGATCCTGTGTGCCTTGAAGGCTCTGGTCGTTTTTCTTCTTCTGAATCTGTGGTTCATCCTTCCGTTCTTTACCGAATTTGGACAGGATTATTTTATTCTGACCCGGCGGCTCGACCTCTCAGAGGACACACCGTCTCTCTGGCAGCTGTTCTTCTCTGACAGTGATGCCTATTACAACAAAACCATCTCTCTTGGCTTTGCACTGCTGGCAGGGACTCTGGTTTATTTGTTTTACCGGTATTACAAAAATGCCTTTGACGATACGGACAAAAAGACCGGTTTCTACTGTCTGCTGTTCGGAGGCTTCAGCTGCTATGCAGTGACGGAATTCTTTCCCTGGTCCCTGATCCAGTCCACAGAATTCGGCAACAAGTACGTGGCAGCCATGCAGTTTCCCTGGCGGATGCTTGGTTTTGCCAGCCTTTTCCTTTGCATCCTTGTCACTCTGGGAATCAAAAAGCTGTGGGAACACAAGAAAATGCTGATCGCAGCTGCTATCCTCCTGTTTTCCGCCCACAGTGCTCTGCTCTGTCTCGATACGTTCGTCACAAAAGCGGAAATTTACATGGCGGACCGCGACAGTGCCGTACCCGGATGTAATTACGCAGACTATTACCGTTACGATATCGGTCAGGCGCTGGAGAAAATTACCCTTGAGCGGGGCGACCGTATTCTGGCGCCGGAAACTGTTTCCGTATCCGAATACGAAAAAAACTGGGGACATCTTTCGTTCCGTTTCCGATCGGAGGATCCCTCCGCGCCAGTGATCCTGCAGTGTCCTTATTACGCTTATGGATATTACACAGTCTGGTTGAATGGTGAGGAGATTTCTTATGGAAAGGATGAGATGGAACTGATGACGGTGACAATTCCTACAGGCATGTCTGAAGGTACCGTAGAGGTACGATATACCGGAAGAAAGCTTTTTGCCGTGGGAGATATCATTTCTCTGTTCACCATATTGGCAGTCATCCTATATGGCTTATCTTCAAGATTTGGGCTGTTTCATAAGAAAAAGAAACGGCGCAGAAGAAATCAACGCAGATACAGGAGGTAATTATGATACGAATTTTAATTTACGGCATCTCTTATATGACCGGCGGGGTTGAAAATTTTCTCTACAATTATATGTCCCGCCTGCAGCAGAGAGATGATTTTCAGATTGATTTTCTTTCCATTCATGAAAAAATTGCATTTGAAGATGAATATCGTGCACTTGGATGCAAAGTCTTCTCTGTAACAGACGCAAAAAAAAATCCTGTACAATCTGTTCAGAGCATGAAAAAAGTTATGGCAAGTGAACCTTACGATATTCTTTATGTGAATATGCTTTCCGCGGCAAATATCACTCCGCTGACCGCCGGAAAGAAGGCTGGGATTCCTCATATCATCGTCCATTCCCATAACTCCCAAGTACCTCCGGGACTTCTGAGAAAAACGCTGCACACGCTGAACCGGAAACGCCTTCCCAAATTGGCAGACACTCTTTTTGCCTGCTCAGAATCTGCCGGCGACTGGATGTTTTCGTCAAACAGTAACTACACAGTGATTCGCAATGCTATTGATGAACAGCAGTTCCGGTTTCAGCCGGAAATAAGAAAACGTATGCGCAAACAGTTGGGATTGAACGATGAACTGCTCTTCGGTCATGTGGGAAGATTCCATTATCAAAAAAACCATGCGTTTCTGCTGCGCGTTTTTCATGAACTTCATATGCTGGTTCCAAATTCCCGCCTTCTTCTCCTCGGTACCGGGGAACTTCTGCCAGAAATAAAACAGAAAGTGGAAGAACTGGGCTTGAAAGATTCTGTAATATTTGCCGGTTTTCAGGAAAATATTCCCGACTGGCTTCAGGCAATAGATGTTGCACTGCTTCCTTCCCACTTTGAAGGTCTTCCACTGTCCGCTATCGAAGCGCAGGCCGCAGGACTTCCGCTGATTGCCTCGGATGCAATCTCCAAAGAGGCCTGTATCACTCCGCTGATGATCCGCCTTCCGCTCTCGGATTCTCCGAAATTGTGGGCAGAAAAGATTTTAAAACACGCCAACAGTATAAAGCGGGAAGACACCAGCAGCCTGATTCAGGATGCCGGGTACTCCATTTCCAGGGAAACGGAACGGCTTGCGCAAATTTTTCATTCCATTTATAATTCCCGATGCTGAACGGGCAAAGGATTCAGACTTCTATGTTTAAGATCCGCATCAACTGTTCCGACGCGTTTCCTTTTTCGTAGCAATCCACCAGTTTCAGATACTCTTCTTTCTTTCTGACTGCCTTCTCCTGGTCATACTCCGCGATCAGGCGCTCCATTCCATCCATGTCCACCGCATACGGATAAGGCCACTGGCGCACCGGCGTATAAAAATCCTTTTTCTCATCAAACCGGGACAAATCCGGAATATAGAGGAAGCCCGGCTTATCCGTCATCGCGAAATCCCACATACTGGAAGAATAGTCCGTGATCAGCACATCCGCCGCCGCCAGAAGTTCCTGCATATCCGGATAATCGGAAGCGTGGTATACGCCTTCCGTGATCTTCGGCTTCACCGCATGGTGCTTCCGCTCAAGAACCGCAAACGAGCCGCCGAATCTCTGTTCCAGGGCACGGACAACACGGGAATAGTCCAGATTGTCCACATCCTCCGCCTGATAGAAACTGCCGCGGAAGGTCGGTGCAAACAGCAGGAGCTTCTTTTCCTCCGGAATCTTAAAATACCGGCAGACTTTCTCCCGGCAGTAGGAATGATCTCCAAAAAACAGATCATTCCGCGGAAGTCCCGTATTGTAAAAATGCGACGGCTCCACCTCCATCGCCTCCGGAAACGCTTCCGTGAAGACCCGGTTGCTGGACAAAAAGACATCCAGCTGCCTGCCGACCATATGCCGGATGGTTTTCTGGACAGACGTCATTTCCGTTCCCATATTGGCGACCTTAAAGGAACCGCCGCCGTGCCAGGTATGCACCCAAACCTGCCCATTTCTCTTGGGAACCAGACTTCCAGAAGGAAGCCCTACATTGTAGATCACCATCCCTGCCGTCATCATATCACGGAAGTATTCCATGCCGCCCGCTTTCACCAGGCGTATCCTTCCTCTCAGGTCCTCCGGCACAAACACTTGCTCCGGATCATTCACCACCCAGACATATTCATAATCCCTCGCCGCATGTTCCAGCAGATACCGGTTAAAATACATCGGATTGCAGTTCACACTCTTTCCCGTGAAGGAACAGAAAACAATCTTTTTCTTCTTTACCGGAAAGATCCGGAATACATTCATTCCTCCGCGTAAGATATACATTCCCGCTGTTTTGATATCCATTGTTTCTTCCGCCTTTATCCTTTTCTTCCGCCGTCTTCTGACAGACCGTCACTCTGCTCCTGCTCCTTCCACCATGCCCGAAAGTGGTGATGCGTCACCTGCTGTTCCTTGGGCGGCAGCTGCATATAGTCCCCATAAAGTTTTTTCAGATAATACTCATATCCCGCCGGCGCCTGGAAACGGTAGCCCTCAAACTCCAGCTCCGTCGTCTCCGCCACAACTTCCGCCGGCATCATATCACAGAGCCGGTATCCGTCACAGATACAGCCAACCATCTTTGCCCCCTGGACCGGATAACTCCGCGCCAGTTCATCCTGCTTTTTCAGGATCCTGCGGGGACCGTAAAGCTTTCGCATCAGCCATTTGGCAAATTTCACCGGATTGCTCCGGCCGTCTCCGTAGGACAGATAGTCCCGGTAGGTCCGGCAGGAAAAGCCTCTGTGTCTGTCCAACTCGATGCACCGGTTGACCAGAGGCGCGTAATCCTCCTCCTTTTCCCCCGGCAGGCCGTCATAGGGAAAAATATCCACATAGATTCCCATCTCGCCGCTGTATCCGTTGTCTTCCACCAGGCAGGTTCTGGTGTCCACGATTTTCCCAAACGCATACCGATACCATCCGGCGGTCTGTATATTCACCATCTGATAACGGCTGCCGCTGTCAGGTCCGAGAAGCTCTGTCATCCTGTCATAGTCTTCCCGGGGCATCCAAAGATCGATATCGTCATCCCAGGGAATAAATCCATGGTGTCTGACCGCACCCAGCAGGGTCCCGTCCACCATAAAATATTTCAGTCCGTGTTCTTTACAGAATCCGTCGATAAACACCAGGATCTGCAGGGCGATCTGCTGTACCTCTTCGATCGTCTCTATTTTTTTCATCACCGGCACCTCTCTTTTACTTTCTTATTTTCCGCAGAAGATTCCCGATCATTTCCCGGAAGGATAACAAAAACAGCACAATGGCAGTCGGGAAGAACACCGCGTTCATCTTCAGGCCCCCATAGAAATAAATGCCGCATGCCACAGCCAGCACCACGGCCAGCAGAAGCAGGAACCGTACATCGATCCGGATGGAAACCTCATTCCACAGCAGAAGAATGCGGAATACGATAATCGTCAGGAATCCCAGAAACAACGCGGCGCTGGCTCCCTGGACACCGAAGCGGGGAATCAGGAAATGTACCCCCAGAATATTGACAACGCTGCCCGCCACCGTCGTGTAAAACAGCAGTCCGTTTTTCTTCATCGCCGTAAAAATATTTCCAAGGAATCCGGACACCGAGGACGCGATCGTGGCAAGAATATAAAGCGGAACCATATTTCTTGCCTCAGAATATCCGTCCGCGATCATCAGCGGGAAGATCAGCCAGATAAACGGCAGCAGGATCGCTGCTCCCATCCCCATAAACCGCAGATACGCATTGACCGCACTGGAATAAAACTGGCTCAGAGATTCTTTGCTCTCCGCCTCCTTCGCGTAGGATACTTCCTGCCATGCCATCGTAAAGCAGGAGGTAAATAAAGAGATAAACGACCCGAAACGGATGGCCACCGCATACAGACCGTTCGCCTCCATTCCCATCATCCGGCTGACCGCCACACTGTTGTAGCTGGTCAGAAACCAGTAGGCCGCAGAATTCACACACAGCGGAAGGGAGAAACGGAGCATCCGGACAAACAGCGGCTTTTCAAACGCGGAAGGCCGGATCAGTGTCCAGATCTTCACGCCGGCTCCCACCAGAAGAATATTGCTCAGATAACCGACACATCCCGCCAGATACAGCGCGCTGTAATCCATATGGAGCCCAACGATCAATACCACGTTCAGCGCTGCCGTCACAAAAGAATTCAGAAGTCCCGCCGACGCATACAGTACATTTTTCCCGTAGGCTCTCGCCACGTATCCCAGAAGATTCTGCAGATTCATCATCAGTCCGTACAGGTAGATCAGCGGCAGATACCGGACCGTCACAAACTGTCCGAACACCACAAGGATCACCGTATAGGCAGCCGTCGAGATCCCAAAAATAGCAAACCCGCAGTTGATGGGCTTTTTCTGTCCTTCCGGCGTATGATAGTCATAAAAATACCGAAGGATTCCGCTCCAGATATCCAGATACAGGACGGAACAGAGAAAGGTAACGTAATTGATCGAGACATTGTAAGTCCCCATATCCTCCGCCGGAATATATTCCGTGTATACCCGGAGCAGAAGCATCGTGACCAGTTTGGCAAGGACTGTGCCGAAGAAGTATATTCCGGAGGTTTTCGCGAATTTAATAAAGCTTTTCATAGGCCTGTTTTCCTCTCTTTAACCGGTCTCTTCCATAAGACCCGAAATCTTCCCCCTGCGCTTCTTTCGCCATGGTCCAGGCTGCCCACAGAATATCCTGCAGGATCTCATAGATCCTGATCTTCTCCCGGGCATGCTCCGGCGCATCGCCTTCAAAATAGTACTGCAGATACAATTCTTCCTCCAGAGGCAAAAATTCGCTCTCCAGCAGATGAGACGCCAGATCCCACATGGGGTCATTGTATCCGGAATATTCCCAGTCGATCAGATACATCCGTCCGGAAGCATCCAGGATGAGATTTTCCGGCACCAGATCGTTATGACAGGGCAGATGTTCCGTTCCGATTTCTTCCAAGCGATCCAGAAGACGGTAAAACGCCTGATCCATCTCCTGATATTCCGGATAGACCGAAGCCTGGACCTTCTCGATCAGCTCCTTGTATTTTTCATACTCCTTCCGGACCGAGAAATCCTGATACATCCTGAGATCCGAATGGTGGAGCTCCCGGAGAAGCCTGGTGGACTTCCGGATATTCATCTCCAGGCGGGCGGTTTTTCCGTTCAGCGTCACTGCTTCCGGAAGATACTGCGTCACCTTGACACCTGTCTCCGCGTCAAAATATAAGGTGGGCACATTGATCCCGAAATCGGAAGCCAGCGCACTGTTGTGCCGTTCGCTCTTCCGGTCGATCATAATATCCGTGCATGCCCCGGGAATCCTGAGAATGTATTCCTTCCCTGCGGCTTTGACATAAAAATTGGTATTGGTCATTCCTCCGCTGATCCCGAAATCCTCAATGCTCTCTTCCGGAATCCCCATACAGCGGCTGAAGGTCTCTCTGGCATGGTTCTCTTTTCTGAGCCGTTCTCTCTTCAGTATTTTCGGATATACCCGTTCCCGCGCTTTCCGGTATAATTCCTGATCCTCGATCACCGTCCATGCCATATCGTCCACCATGATGCCGCGGATCTGGTAGATCCTTCCGATGTCCTCGATCACATACTCATAATTGAGCATCGGATTCTGATTATCCGCAAAATATTCCAGCATTTTCCGGTACAGAGACAGGGAAATCCTGCTCAGACCGATCATCTCCCCGTCGATCCGGTTGAGCTGATGGATATCTTTGGAGATCCGGAACAGATTTTGTCGGCTGTCCAGTTCCACATAAGCCTCATCTTTGGAACCGCTGGGCGCCGTCAGTACCAGCCGGTTCGCCTCTTCCCCTTCCAGAAGCGCGGTGATCGCCGTCTCCTCAAAGATCAGGTTGCTCTCCAGCAGCAGGAAATCATCCTGAACCAGGTCCCGAACCATGGAAAGGGATTCCATCGTGCCGTTCCATTTGTAACGGGGATTGTTCACCAGGGTAACCCCGCGCCCCCGGAAATATTCTTCGTACTGCTCTTTCTGGGAACCGGTCACCACATATATCTTATCGATTCCCCGGACGGTGAGCATTTTCAGAAGACGCTCGATCAGCGGGATCCCGCCCACCTCCAGAAGGCCTGTCGGACAGTCAAAATTTGGATTGCGTCCCGCCGCCAGAATGACCGCCGTATCGATTTTCTTCTTTCTCTTCTCAAAGATCAGACGGCCGGTCTGATTCTGCCGGGTCATCTGTTCCAGAAAAGATTCCGCCTTTTCGGTCAGCTGGATATTGCCTCCCTGCTTTTCCAGGTACCCCTCCTCGGTCAGCTGACGCATCAGCCCATTGACCTGCCCCAGCGACATCTCCACACCCCTGGCAAGGGCTCTCTGGTTTTCAAACGGATTCTGATTGAGATAATAGAGTATTTTATAATATTTTTCCATCTGCCATTTCCTCTTTGTTCATTTTTTGAACTACGAGTCATTCTATCACACCGATGTACTTCTGTCAAACACCCGGAGATCCATACAGCAGTCCGCAAAGTTCAACTTTTAGACAACCCGGTTTCTCCCGCTGTTCTTCGCCTGATACAAAGCCTCATCTGCTTTCTCCAGAAGCGCTTCAAACTCTTCTCGTTCCCCTATCGTTCCGACAGCCATGCCGACACTCACGGTCACATTCTTTTCCGGATCCGCTGCGGGAATTCCAAGCCGTTCGATACTCCGACAGAATTCCTCTCCCAGTTTTCTCGCCGGTTTTTCTCCGAATTCAGGAACTACACAAAGAAACTCTTCCCCTCCATAGCGGAACAACCGTCCTTTGGACACCACCAGATTCAATGCACTGGCGACTCTCCGCAGACATTCATCTCCCTGAAGATGTCCATAAGTATCATTGTATTGTTTGAAATAATCGATATCAATCATCAACACCGCTGTCTCCTGACGTTTCTCACCGTAACACTGATCTGAAAGGCAGATTTCCAAAAACCGGCGGTTCCACAGGCCCGTCAGCGCATCATGGTTTGCCACATAATTCAACTCCTCACTTTTCCGCAGAATTTCCCGATTCTGCCTGGCGATCAGTTCCTGCTTTTGAAAATCGCTTCGAACCGTACTGTAACGGTAAATGCTGATTGCTGATGCGATGACGGCAAGAATCACAGAATTAATATAGGTCCCGTAATGTTCCAGCATGCCGCCCGGCTGAAAATAAGGCATTGCCGTCAAGAGCAGGGCTTCCGCCAGAAGGAAACCGCAGACTGAAAACAGCGGTTCCATATATACCAGAACCGCGATTGCAAGTGCCGCACTCATATATACATTCAGGTTATCGGAAACCCTCTGGTCATAAACGGTGACACATGCCGCCCAGAACAGGAGGATCAGCCCATACACCTGATAAATCCGCAGACACAGGCGGCTCTTCCCTTCTTTTCCCCTTCTTCCAGATATCGCATTTCTCAGAACGATCGCCGCCACGGTAACCGTCAGAAGGATCAGGTAAAACACCATGTAAACTCTGCTTGCTCTCGTATCCAGCCGAAAATCTGTATAATGAAGGGCATAGATTATATTGTAAATCTCAAAAAGAATGATCGAAATTCCAATCGGCAAAAAATATCTCCAGCATCTCTGCTCCAGAACCTGCTCAAACTTTCGTTCCTGCTCCAGATCCATAGCAGTTCCGCGAAATATTCTGGTAATACTCATCTGACTGTACTCCTTCCTCAATGACAAAACGTTTTTCAACATCCTCTATTCGAAAAAGAAAGAGGCTTCGCGAAACCTATCATACTCCAGGGCGTATTTAAAAATTCATTCCCACAAACTATGACACACATCCCGCAGAAAACAATTTTCAAACACGCTCAAAAGCAGACAAACTCTCCCTCGTAAGCCTCTCCATATTCTCTATTAAATTCATCTTATTTTCTGAATATTCTGTTTTTTGTTTTATTTTAAACTCCATGATACAGCATATCACATTTCAAATAATAAGTCTATTCTTTTCGTTTTTTTTTAGGATAAAATCAGTGGGTAAAATGTAACCGCTCAATCGGCGGAAGTATTACGAAAATTACGAACCCCATTCACGAAAGGAGCTTTATCATGGATCAGGAGTTTTTACAGGAACAGCGCCATCTTGAGAACTCCGCCAAGGGGACGGAGACTCCTACGGGCAGCTGGCAGCCGGACAGAACATCCTGGAGCATACCCAGAATGCCCTGCGCAAAAACCGGGCAGCCCTCTCCAAAACCTATTTCGGCCGGATCGACTATTATGACGAGACTTACCGCAGCCAGGAGTGCTGCTACATCGGAAAAAACGGAATCACCAGGAACCAGACGGATGTAGTCGTGGTGGACTGGCGTGCACCTGTGTCCAGCGTCTATTACGAAAATGAAATCGTACAAGGATCCTACGATGTCCCGGAAGCCTCCAGAATCTCTATCGATCTGCAGAAAAAACGTACCTACGATATTTCTGACGGGAAGCTGCTTGGCTTTTATGACAATGACGTTTCGGCAAACGACGAACTGCTGGTAAAATACCTTTCCCAGAACAAAGAGGCGGTGCTCGGCGACATCATCGCAACGATCCAAAAGGAACAGAACCTGATCATCCGGGACAGCCCGTTCAAAAATATTATCGTCCAGGGAGTCGCAGGGAGCGGCAAAACCACCGTCGCCCTCCACCGGATCTCCTATTTGCTTTACAACTACGAAGACCGTTACAAGCCTTCGGAATTCTGTATTGTCGGCAGCAGCGATATGCTCCTGAATTACATCAGCAGCGGTCTTCCGGAGCTGGACGTAAATCATGTGGAACAAATGCGGATGGATCTGTTCATCCCTTATCTCATGGGAAAATCCTGGAAAAAGAAATACAAACTTGTCCCGGACCTTCCGGACGCGCCGGTAAAGAGCAAACTTCCCTTTGTCCTTGCTCTGGAACAATTCCTGGCGGATTTCCGGAAACTCTTCGCTCCAATCCGGGGCTTTCCCTGATGCAGCTGGAAAAGCTTCTGAACGCCCGGATTGCTTCCAGGATCCGTTTTCTCTGTCCGGATGGAAATGACACGCTGAAACAGAACAAGCTGAAGGAATACCGGAAATACTTTGATTCCTCCGTACACAAATGGACGGAACTTTAGATTTATCTGGAATTCCTGAAGAAATATTTTCCCGAACTCCCTGCTGTTTCCTCAGCCTCCAAAGGCGAACTGGATCTTTATGACGCCGCGGCGCTCGGACTGATCCGCCAGAGAATCCTTCTGAAAAAAACAGAAGACGAATTCAGCCAGCTGATCATCGACGAGGCGCAGGATTTCGGCGAAATGATCTACTATGTGCTGAAACAGATGCTGCCCGGATGTTATTTTACAGTCATGGGGGATGTTTCCCAGAATATCCGCTATGAAACCGGAATGAACGACTGGGAGGGGCTGAAAAAAGCCCTGTTTGAAAAAGAGAATGACAGTTCCTCTTTCCATAACGGCGTGATGGTTCTCCCTGTCACGCTGACCAAAGGTCTGGAGTTCGATGCGGTGATCCTCTGGAAACCGGATGAGGACCATTACGGGAACAATGCACGGGAGGCAAAGTTGCTTTATGTTGCTATCACACGGGCGCTGCATGAACTTTACCTTCTCGGAGACAAAGAAATCAGCGGACTGATGAGGTAGAGAGGGGGACGGCCAAAACCGAAGGGCCGGGCCGGAGGTGCGCCCGCAGGGGTGGCATGCGGTTTCGGAGTATAAGAAGTTCTAAGGCTGCAGTCTGTCTGCTAAAAGCGCCCTGAAAAACCGCAAACTCGCGCAGTGCGCTCAGACAGTGCGGTTTTTCTCATCAAATTGTTTTTTGCCTAAGCGTACCTCTTCCATAAAATCTGCCATGTCTTCGGGGATGTGGTCGAGGAGGTAGTCTTTGCTTTTGGGGTGGCGTTCCAGCCAGGTTTCGCGGATTTCCTGATTGACCTGCTGGATTTCTTCCTGCAGTTCTCTGGCGGACATTCTGGCTGCGCCCTGGCTGAGGACGATGATCTGTTCGGTTGCGTCGGAAGTCGCTACGGTGACGTGATATTGTCTGCCGATTTCGTGAACGGTTTTTTCTATGTATTGGTCGGCAGTCTCCGCTTCTTTGGTGTATACCACGTGGATGTTGTGGTATTTGGTCTGTTCTCCCGGATTTCCTGCCACTTTGTAGGCGTCAAATACCAGGATCAGTGTGTTTTTTTTGTAGCCCTGATAATTGGACAGGATGTCCATCAGTTTGTTTCTGGCGCTCTCGATATTGATTTTTGCCAGTTCTTTCAGTTCCTCCCAGGAGAAGATGATGTTGTAGCCGTCTACCAGAAGGTATTCTTTCTGCGGCTTTTTCTCCGGGCGCGGGCGGTGGTATTCGGTCTTTGGCGCAGTGGTGTAGCCGAAGGACTGGCGTTCTCTTTTTGTCTTTCCGTAGGTCCGCTCAAAGATTTCCTGCAGCTCTTTGTCCATTGCCAGAGATCCTCCTGAGACGGAAGTCGCCTCAGGGTAATTCTCTCCCGTAACTGCCTGCTGTGCTTTCAGCTGCTGTTTCTGTTCCGGTTTGAGGCAGCTTTCCAGATGCATGTAGTTTTCCACCTGATCCCAGGGGACGTTGAATCCTGCTCCATGGGCGCAGAAGACGGAGCCGGTGGGATTTTCCGTGTCTTTTTCGCTGTCATAGCCGATGGCTGCCATGACTTCTTCCGTGTTGTGGCATGGCTCGTATCCTTTCAGGGAACAGACCAGCCGTCCGCGGCCGCGGCTGTAAGCGGTCACTTCCTTCTGATAATCGCGCATGGTCGCTGCCGGCACGCTTCCGGTCAGAACGGACACTTCTCCTTCTGTCTCCGGCGTCTGGAAAGTTCCGTGCATTTTCTGGATATCCGTCATTCCGCGGCCGATGAGATCGTTTGGAAGCTCCAGACGGAATTCATAGACCGGCTCCAGCAGAATGCACTCGGCTTTTTTCACCCCCTGCCGGACCGCCCGGTAGGTGGCCTGCCGGAAGTCTCCGCCTTCCGTATGCTTCAGATGGGCTCTTCCTGCTGCCAGTGTGATCTTCATGTCCGTGATCTCAGAGCCGGTCAGGACGCCCGGATGTTTTCGTTCTTCCAGATGGGTCAGGATCAGACGCTGCCAGTTTCTGTCCAGATCATCTTCACTGCACGCCGTATCGAAAACCAGACCGCTGCCCGGCTCCAACGGTTCCATCAAAAGATGCACCTCCGCATAATGGCGCAGCGGTTCGAAGTGTCCGACTCCCTCCGTCACAGAAGCAATCGTCTCCTTATAAACAATGCTGCCTGAGCCAAACTCCACTGCAGTGTCAAAACGTTTCTTGATCAGACTCTTCAGAATCTCGATCTGTACCTCTCCCATCACCTGGGCATGAATCTCGTCGGACTGTTTTTCCCATACAATATGAAGCTCCGGAATTTCTTCTTCCAGTTCCCGAAGCTTCAGGAACATCCGGTAAACATCACATCCCTCCGGGAGCTGGATCTGGTAATTGAGCACCGGTTCCAGCAACGGCGCATGAATCAGCCACTCTCTTCCCAGCCCCTCTCCTGTTTTTGTCTTTGTCAGACCTGTCACCGCCACGACACTTCCCGCCGATGCCTCCTGCACCATCTGATACCCGGTTCCGGAATAGACGCGCACCTGATCCGCCTTTTCCTCCCAGGTATCTTCTCCCTGTCCGTGCAGGACTGTTTTTACTTTCAGGCTCCCTCCTGTGATTTTCATCCAGGTCAGACGGTTTCCCTGCTCGTCACGGCTGATTTTAAAGACACGGGCACCGAATTCTTCCGGATATTGGGGGCATCTGGTGAATTTCCGCAGACTCTCCAGAAATTCCTCCACACCGTCCAGCTTCAGCGCGGAACCGAAGAAGCAGGGAAAGACCTTCCTTTCCAGAATCAGGGAGGAAATCTCATCCTCGGAGAGGCTTCCGTGTTCCAGATAACTTTCCAGCGCGTCTTCACTGCACATAGCAACATTCTCATAAAACTCATCCGTACCCTGTTCCCCGAAATCCATACACCGCTCGTCCAGGCGGCGGTGCAGTTCCTCTATCAATGCACCCCGGTCTGTTCCCGGCTGATCCATCTTGTTGATAAACAGAAAGACCGGGATTTTGTACTGTGTAAGCAGACGCCACAGCGTTTCTACATGTCCCTGGACACCGTCGGCGCCGCTGATGATCAGTACCGCATAATCCAGCACCTGCAGCGTCCGCTCCATCTCCGCGGAAAAATCCACATGGCCCGGCGTGTCCAGAAGCGTGTACTGCGTTTCTCCAAGAGAGAATTCCGCCTGCTTGGAGAAGATCGTAATTCCTCTTGCCCGCTCCAGTTCATCGGTGTCCAGAAACGCGTCCCTGTGATCCACACGGCCCAGCTTCCGGATCGCTCCGGTCAGATAGAGAATACTCTCCGCAATCGTCGTCTTTCCGGCATCCACGTGCGCCAGAAGACCGATATTGATATGATTGGAAGGCTTGAAAGCCTGCTTTTTCTGTCTGTTATCAGACGTATTTTCCATGAAAATACCCCTTTCTGTGCTATAATCATACAGATATAATCATAGCACAGAAAAGTGCATAAGTCGATAAAGCATTCTTTTTACACTCTCACCGGGAATTTATATCTGTGTTCTTTGTCTTTCCATACTGCTCCCGCATCAGGAGTTCCAACACTCTCGCCTCTCTTTCCGCCATCGCAAGAAGGTGCGGGTCATCGGATCTGTCTCCGTGTTCCGAAGACCTGTTCACTGCGATCGCCTTTTCCGGAAGAACAAATTCCAGCGTAAACTTCTCAACCTCTTCATAAGGGTCAAGCTTCTGCTCCATGACCTGCTCTTCCACCTCGCAGAAATAATAAAAATTATCCTGTACAAAAATCTCCTGCCGTTCTCCCTTTTGGACCCTGTGCACATAACCAAACTCTCTTACCGATTCGGGAATGACGACCATTCCTGCCTCTTCCCTCACCTCACGGATCAATGCCGAGACCGGAGTTTCGCCGGCTTCCAGACCGCCGCCCGGGAATTTATAGTAATCATACTTCTGACTGCGCACCATTACGATCCGATTTCCCTTCACAATGATGGCTCTCGCAGAAGGCCGCACAAAACGGGAACCATTGGGATCATAATCCTTCTTGTCCATCTCAAAAAGCAGCCGCATATTCATCCTCCTTATGTATCTTAATATATACTTTTATCCTACACTTCCTCCGGAATTTTGTACATCAAAAAATATAATTTCATTTGTCAGGAACAGGCGCATTTACCAGTTGCCCATTACGTTCAGAGGGTATATAATTTTTCTTATACTGCCGGCAGCCGACACAGGCTGCCGCCGAAATTCGAGGGAGAAAAGATATGAAGGAACTGAAGTATATCAGCCGCTATGTAAAGCGGCATGGACTCCAGTATATACTGGGAATTGCTGCCCTGTTTGCCGTGGATCTTATGAATGTCTATATTCCGCGGTACACCGGAGAAATCACCGACGGGCTGGAAGCGCAGACCCTGGACATGGACGGCGTTCTGGGACTGATCCTGCGGATTCTGATCCTTGGCGCCATCGTTGCATTGGGGCGTTTTTTCTGGCGCTATTTTATTTTCGGAGCCTCCCGCTCCATTGAAAAGGAAATGCGCAACGACCTCTTCGCCCATCTGGAGACGCTGTCCATGCGCTATTACAATGAACATAAAACCGGGGACCTGATGGCGCACTTTACCAATGACCTGCAGTCCATCCGCATGTTTCTGGGACCGACGGTAATCACCGCCTTTGACGCCACAGTTATGCTGGTACTGGTGCTCGGACAGATGATCCTCTATGTGGATGTAAAGCTCACATGCATAGCCGTCCTGCCGCTGATTCTGATCATCTTCGGAGACTATTTCTACGGAAAACTCATGCACCGGCGCTTTATCCGCAAACAGAAAGCCTTTTCCGATCTGACCGACCAGGTACAGGAAGCAGTCTCCGGTATCCGGGTGATCAAGGCTTTCGTACAGGAACACAAAGAGCTTGCCGCTTTTGCGGTGACAAATAAAAACAACCAGGAGAAAAACCTCAGCGTTGTCCGGCTTCAGGCTCTGTTTGTGCCGCTGCTGGACCTGATCGTCGGAATCAGCAGCCTGCTGACTCTGCTCTACGGCGGATATCTTGCCATCGACGGAACCATCAGCCTGGGACAGTTTGTGGCATTCAATTCCTATATCGGAATGCTGGTATGGCCGATGATCGCGGCAGGCGAATGTATCACTTATGTGTCTCAGGGTCTTGCATCCCTGAAACGTATTATGACGATTTCCCAGGAACAGCCGGATATTGTGGACGGTGCAGAGGTGAAACCGGTGGAACATCTGGAGGGTGATCTTGTGTTTGACCATCTGACTTTCTCCTATCCCGGAGAGTCCAACGCACCGGCGCTCAGCGATATCAGCCTTCACGTTGAAAAAGGAAGCACTCTGGCTGTGCTCGGACGGACAGGCAGCGGCAAGACGACCCTGGCAAATCTGCTGATGCGTCTCTATGATGTGAAACCAGGAATGATCCGGATCGATGGACACGCGCTGAAGCAGATTCCTCTTCGTGTTCTGCGCGAAGATATCGCCTATGTCCCACAGGATAATTTCCTTTTTTCCGATACCCTGGAAAATAATATCGCTTTCGGTGTAGCCGAAAAAGATCCGGAGGCGGTCCGGCAGGCGGCACGGGACGCCTGCATCCACGACAATATCATGGATTTCCCTGACAACTATCAGACGATGGTGGGTGAGCGGGGCGTGACACTATCCGGCGGTCAGAAGCAGCGAAGCTCCGTTGCCAGGGCGCTGCTGAAAAATTCTCCGATCCTGATCCTGGACGATGCCCTCTCCGCCGTGGATACAGACACAGAGGAACAGATTCTCCGGAATCTCAAAGCGAACCGTCAGGGAAAGACCACGCTGATCATCGCCCACCGGATCTCCACGATCCAGAACGCCGACCATATCCTGGTTCTGGACGAAGGAAAAATCGCGGAATACGGCACCCATGAGGAACTGATGGAGCGGCATGGCCTGTACCGCAGCATTTACGACAAGCAGCAGCTGGAGAAACAGCTCAGTGAGGAGGCGGAAGATGAAACTGTTTCAAACGAAAAGAGATGAACAGGACGACCTGAACTATGAAGGAAACGCAGTCGTCCGGATGATGTCCTATATGAAGCCCTACCGGGGGACTGTGGCATTTTGTTTTTTCCTTGTCATCATCATTACGGTTCTGGAATTGTACAAACCGATTCTGATCGGTGATGCCATCGACAATTTTATCACAGGGGACTACGCACCTGGCGAAATGGTACAGGAACGGTTCACAGGCATCCTCTGGGCGGCGGCAAGGTATGTGGGCGTGCTGCTTCTGCTGTTTGTCTGCAACCGCATTCAGTATGTCCTTCTGCAGTCTACCGGGCAGAAGATCATCTATGAGATCCGCAATGAACTTTTCACCCATGTGGAGAGCCTGTCCATGCGTTTCTTTGATCTGACTCCCGTAGGAAAGATCGTCACCCGCATCACCAACGATGTGGAAGCCCTCAACGACATGTACTCCAACATTCTGATCAAGCTGTTCAAGAATCTGATCAAGATCCTGGGGCTTGCGGCGGTGATGCTGATGCTGGATGTCCGGATGGCGCTGCTGTCTTTTGTACTGATTCCGGCAGTCGTAGTCCTGACCGTAATCTTCAAACGGATTTCCCGTCGGACCTACCAGATCACGAGAACCAAGATCACCGCGCTGAATACCTTTCTCTCGGAAAACCTCTCCGGCATGAAGGTGATCCAGATTTTCAACCGGGAGAAAGAGAAAAACAATGAGTTCAAAGGAAAAAGCGAGGAACTGTACCGCGCCAACTACCGGGAACTGATGGTCTTTGCCATCTTCCGCCCCATGATTTACATGCTGTCGATCCTGGCACTTGTGATCGTACTGGCAGGCGGCAGCAACGGCGTGCTTTCCGGAACCCTGTCCATTGGAACACTGTATATTTTCCTTCAGTATATCAATACCTTTTTCGAACCGATCCAGGAACTGGCGGAACAGCTTTCCACTCTGCAGTCCGCCATCGCCTCCGCGGAAAAGATTTTTACCCTGCTGGATGTAAAGCCTGTGGTGAAAGATCCGGAAGAACCTGTGGAATTAAAGGAAATCAAGGGACGCATTGAATTCAGGCATGTATGGTTCGCCTACGACGGAGAGGATTACATTCTGAAAGATGTAAGCTTTACCATTGAACCCGGACAGAGGGTTGCTTTCGTCGGCGCCACCGGCGCGGGCAAATCATCGATCCTGAATCTGATTGGCCGCTATTATGATATTCAGAAAGGGGAAATCCTGCTGGACGGCGTGGATATCCGCAGGCTGAAAAAAGAACAGCTGCGCGCCGCCATCGGACAGGTGCAGCAGGATGTATTCCTGTTTACCGGAGATATCTCCAGCAATATCCGGCTGCGCAAGGAAGAAATCAGCGACGAGACCGTAAGGGAGGCAGCCCATGAGGTCAACGCAGACCACTTTATCCAACGACTGCCGGGACGATACCATGAAAGGGTTTCCGAACGGGGCGCCACTTTCTCTGCAGGTCAGAGACAGCTTCTTTCCTTCGCCCGGACCCTGGCGTTTGATCCAACGATCCTGATTCTGGACGAGGCGACGGCAAATATCGACACCGAGACGGAACAGTGGATTCAGGAGGCTCTGGAGAAGCTGATGACCGGACGGACGACGATCATGGTGGCACACCGCCTTTCCACGATCCAGCATGCGGACAAGATCATCGTCATGCATAAAGGCAGGATCCGCGAGAGCGGGACACATCAGGAACTGCTGGAACAGAACGGAATATACAAAAAACTCTATCAGCTGCAAATTATGTAAAGGGACGAAAGCGACCCGGAGCCTTGGACGTGGGTGTGCGGCGGGCGGCTGAGGGTGCGGGGAAACGCTAAGCGTGCAGAAGCCCTTCCGGGCAGACACCGGAGCAATTCACAGCGAATGCCTGATGCATTCACTGTTCAGTGCTCCTCAGGCTCAGTGCGTGAGGCACTTCGCCTGGTCTGCCCGGAAGGGCTTCTGCGCGCTAAGAGTTTCCATCCGCATCCTCAGATGCCCGCCGCACACCCACGTCCAAGGCTCCGGACCGCTTTCTGGTTGTGTAGGGCGGTAGAATGAAGGCGGATAAGTTTTGGCAACAACGAACTAAAATTAGGGCGAAACTGTGTGATGAAATTTGTTAATATTTATCTTTAACCCCTTTACACAAGTTTGTCCAGTTCTTCTCTCAGTGCGGTTTTCATTTCTTCCAGTTCTTTTTGTGTGGGACGGTTGGCGTCGTCGTACATTTTTTCCATTGGGTACCACCAGACGGGTCCTTTGCCGTGATTGCCGTATTCTTTAAGGTCGCCTTTAAAGCATATTCGAAAATTCATTCCTTTCTCAGACCAACCAAACCGGCGTCTGACTTTACTATAATTGAATTTCAATTTTGTATTCACCATCAATCAGTATGTAAGGATAACCGTGTTCCTCACACATTTTAAGATAGTGTGCATTATCCTCCATAACTGTCTCCATGGTACATCCTGTGTCATCCATGCGTTGTTCAATCTCGCTGGCGTATTTTTTTATATCCGAAAAATGCTGCTCAATATATTTCTGACTCATCACCAGGCAGTAATAGCAAATTTCATTCAAGTATTTATCGGAAAAATCTTTCTCCCAACCACTGGGAATGTAGCAGCCCTCAATGATAAGGTTCTGCTTATTTTCTACGGCAGTTTTTATCATTTCGCGAACAATCGGCCACAGGTAAGCTTCCAGTTCGTCATCGTCTTCCGGGGTCAGGTTTGTGTTTTTGCTTCGTATTAGCCCCATTTTCAAATGGTCAATCGACAAATAGGGATATTGATATTTTTCAAGAAGCCTCTGTGCCAACAAAGTTTTGCCCGTATGAGAAGCGCCTGTAATTAAAATAATCATTACTTCTTTTATTCTCCCTTCTTAAAGGCAAAAAAACGCTGCCCGAAATAATTCAGGATCACAAACAATCCCATGCCCACCAGCATCGCGCCATTCTCCTGGATGGATGTGCTGGCATCTGCCAACAGCCAGGAAACTGCCGGTTTCGCAACACCGTAAGCCACCAGATAACAGACAGAAATGTTCACAACAAATTTCAGCACTGTTTTCCAGCTTCTGCTCTTGTTCTGGAACGTGAAATGCTTGTTCAGGAAGTAGCTCAAGATACTTCCGAATATATAATTGGCTGCAGAAGATACCCAGTAACTGAAATGCAGCAGATTATAAAAAGAAAACATCACCGCCGTTCCAAACAGCGTATTTACAATTCCAACCATGATAAATTTCCAGAAGGTCTTATCAAATATTTTCTGCAGTTTTTTCATCTGTCTTGTCCTTTCCGCAGGTTTCCGACACTACATACCGCGGCCGTCCCTTGATTTCTTCGTAAATTTTTGCAATATAATACCCGATGATCCCCAGGCTGATCATAATGATACTGCCTGTAAACAGCTGGATAATAATGACGGTTGTAAATCCGCCGAGGGCAATTCCTGTAAACTTCTGGTATAATGCTGTAATTCCCAGAACCACCGATGCACACAGCATCAGAATGCCAAGAATCGTGACGATCTGCATAGGCGCCGCAGAGAAAGACGTGACATTGGAAATTGCATACTTGATCAGTGCGCGCGTGGACCATTTGGATTCTCCCACAGTCCGTTCCTTCACTTCGAATTCCACCTGTGTAGTTTTAAAGCCGATCCAGGAGGACAGCGCCCGGAAAAAGGCGTTTTTTTCTTTCATATTTAATAATACATTCACTGCTTTACGGTCCAGCAGCTTAAAGTCGGAGGCTCTGGACATATCAATGTCCGTCACCTTACTGATAATCTTGTAAAAGCACTGGGCGCTCAGCCTATGCAGAACGGACTCTTTTCCTCTATCCGTTTTCACTGCCTCGATAATCTCATACCCCTGCTCCCACAGACGGTACATCTCCAAAATTTTCTCCGGCGGATGCTGCAGATCACAGTCAATCACCACACAGCAGGCTCCTTTCGCGTAATACATCCCTGCAAACATGGCTGCTTCCTTCCCAAAATTCCGCGAGAAGCAGATGCCGCGTACCGCCGGATTTTTTCCTGCAGCTTCCTGTATTTTATCCCAGGTACTGTCTTTGGAACCATCGTTTACAAAAATCAGTTCATGATCAATCGCGGCACTGGTAAAAATGGATGAAATCGTCTCAGCCGTTTTTGCGATCATTCCCTCTTCGTTGTAGGCGGGAATGATTACCGATATCATTTTGTTCACTTTTTCATTTCGCTCCCTTTCGTCCGTGTTTCAGACATGACAAATCGCCGCAGGGCATTTTTGCCATACGACGTTCGCCTGCGGCAGGCGCTGAATGAACCGCGCCCCTGCCGCCCAGATCCTTCCCGTCTTTTCCGGGATATCGTAACTGTTCAGCCATCGGAACTTTTACGTGAGATCCGCATGTTATATAGTATGCACTAATTTGTTCGGAAAAACAATACCTGATTTGCTCTCCCCACGGCTTCTCCCTGCCGCACGCTCACCTCAATCCCCCTGCGGGAATACTCCAGAAGATCCTGATCCGGATATACCCGTCCTTTCTGTGTCATCAGCAGGATCGTCGATCCGCCGAAAGCGAAGGCTCCCTTTTCCTGTCCGCGGCGGAACACTCTCCCCTGGCGGTGATTCTCGATTTTCCCCACCAGCAGTGCACCAACTTCCATCTGCAGCACTGTTCCGAAATTTTCCGTGCGAAGAAGGGAATATTCCCTGGTATTTTCCTTGTAAACAGGAAATACATCGTTCGCCACAGGATTGACCGTATGAAATACGCCGGGAATCCGGACAGATTCTGACTCCACGCCCCGGTCGATATAGATATACCGGTGATAATCCTCCACACTCAGCCGGAACACCCACAGATATCCACCGGCATAAGCCTTCGCCAGTTTGCGGTTCCGGAGCAGCCGCTCTGCCGTATAACGCGTATGTTTGATCTGAAACACAGACTTCTCATCAAGCTTTGAAACGCTGACCTTTCCATCACAGGGGCTGACGAAATGCTCCGGCTCCATATCCACCGGACGTGCGCCGGGAAGCGCTTTTCTCTGAAAAAAATCATTGTAAGAATCAAACGGTCCCTGTTCATAATCAGACAGATCCATACCGCTGGCACGGACAAACGGCCGGATCAGAAGACTGGAAGGCCTGGAAGACAGAATCTTTCCTCCCAGTTTCGACACCGCCGGAGAAATCAGCGGGCGAAGCAGCAGTCTGCCCACGCAATGTCCATACAGCCATTCCAGCAGCCGGTCCTGTGCGGAATTCTGTTCCTTGATCTTTCCATTTCTGTCGGCAATCCGATACATATTCTTTTCCCTCCTCAGATCCGATGCATCAATCTCCACCAACTCTGCCATGCGAACAGAATCACCAGTACCGCCGCCGCAATCACCGCCACCAGCAAAATCATCTCTCTGACCGAAGGCTTGCGAAGTTTGAAATCCGTCACAAACAGAAGTCCTACAATCGCCACCAGGAGGTGCAGAAGCACCTTGAACGCCAGCGCGCTGTGAAGCAGCGGAGAAATCACAAATAGCAGCGGAAGCGCGATCGCCATGGAAGTGATCGGCAGACCCTGATAATACTTTCTCGCCTCGTCCGTCTCATTCTGGCGCTTCGCTTCCATCACATTAAAATATCCCAGGCGAATGACACCCGCCAATCCGTAAAAGACCAGAAGAATCATGCTGCCGATATAGCGCATTCCCAGCTGATAACACAACACGATCGGTAAAACTCCGAAGCAGACCACATCACACAACGAATCGATCTGAATCCCGAAATTTTTCTCATCTTCTGTCCGTTCCTTCTTGGTTCTGGCAATCTTTCCGTCAAACATATCGCACAGCCCGGAAAACGCCAGGAAAACAATCGCCCAGCGCACATGGCCTGTCGACGCGCAGAAAATCCCGGAAACCGCCGAAGCAAAACTGATATAAGTCAGAATTACTGTGTAATCATAAAACCCAATCATAAACCATCCTCCTCATTTGTATTTATGGAATAATAAATCTGAGTCACAACGGTAAACAATGCGCTGATCAACAGCTGGCTGTAATAGCCAAGCCCTCTGGAAAGCACCATCGCCGGCAGCAGAACGCCGGGAAAAACCGTTGCAAAAATATTCAGGAACAATGTCTCACTGATGCCCATTCCCCCCGGCAGCGGCAGCATGTCCACGGCAACCGAAATTACCGCCTGCAGCAGGATCACATTCAAAAAGGAAGTGCCGTGCATCCGAAACGCCAGGTAGACAAACCACGTAACGGAAAACAGCGCGATTCTCTGAAGAAATGTGAGAACAATCACATGAAATAAAACTTTTTTGTGCTCTTTCAGGTAAGCCGCCGTCTCTCGGTAAACCTCCATGGAATCTTTCAGCTTCTGCCTGCGCGCTTCTTTCCTTTTCATCAGACGCATACGCTCCAGAAGATCCATTCCTTTCAGCAGCATGTCCTCCGCCATAACCGGATGAAAGACAAGGATCGTCATAAAAGCCACGCAGAATACATTCAGCGTCAGCCCCAGATAGTAAACCGGCAGAATTCCCTCCAGGTACCTGTGGAGAAATCCTCTTCCAAAGATCAAAATCCCCAGGCCGATCACGACCAGTACCAGCTTATAGGTAATCGTGACCACCATCAGAATGACCGTCGACACCGGTATCGGTATCTTCTCTTTCTTCATATAATAGATCTGCATCGGCTGACCGCCGCTGGCAGAGGGCGTAATACAACTGAAGAAAAATCCCACAGAGGAAAACAGAAAACAGATCCTCTTTTTTAATCGAATTCCGAAAGAACGCATCATATACCAAATGATGATGGACTCTCCCCAGATAAAAAAGACCACCAGACAAACGCCGGGAATCAGCCATTTTATCTGTGAACTGCGAATGGCTTCCGCCATCGCTCCGAGATCCTCCCCGTGGAAAACACCGTATACCGTCAGTCCAAACACCACCAGCAGAAAACTTACATTAAACAGCGCTTTCTTCTTCGTCTGCATGGAGCACCTCCTTTTTTCCGCGGAAGATCCGGTCATTGACTCCGTCCAGAACTCTCCGGTAGACGCCGGACACCGCCGGAAGTTTTCCCACTCTCAGACAGATTTCCGCCAGCAAAATCCCTCCCGCCACATCCGCGATCACATGCTGCTTCGTCGTCAGCGTCGAGGCACATACCAGCAGAGCCATCACACAGGAAAATCTCCGGTACCACACCGGAAAATCCTCTCTGTCCCGGATACCGATATAGCAGAACCAGCTGACCAGGCAGTGAATCGAAGGAAAGAGATTGTCCGCCGCATCCACGGAATATACCCAGAGCATCACCTGATTCCAGAACCCGTCAGGCACCACTTCCGGCCGGATATTTGTGGTCGGAAACACAAGATAAAAGATAAGACAGATGACTCTTGAAAGAAAATCTCCCGCAAAAAAACGGCAGACCTCCTCCTTCCCCTGGCGCGCGATCAGAATATAATTGACCGCCCAGAACAGATAACATCCAAGATAAATGGCCGCTGACGGAGCGAAAAACGGAATCATCCGATCGATGGAGCTTTCAATATTATGGTGTGTCCATCCACCGGCAATGGCTCTTGCTCCGGTGTATACTACCGTATTAAACAGAAACGCGAAAATCACCGCAACATAACTGTACCGCGGCAGCAACACTGCCGTTCGTATCTTCTTTTTGTTCATTTTCTTCTCCCCTCTTTTCAACACGAAATCCCCCTGATACGCTGACCGGGATTCGTGTTTCAATGACACGGTCAGTATATCAGGGGGATTCTTTGGTTACAATAGCCCCGCCTCTTTCTTCAAAAAATGTTAAGAGCCGCTCAAATTTTTCGTTATCTTCCTTCGTTTTTTCTTGTGATTTCTCTAAGAATTTCTGATGTTTCCGAAAGGAAAACTTAAATTTTTCAAATATAATTGTTACGTATCAGCTGCAGTATTTTTCCAGATATTCCTCCAGACACAAATCTTCCTCATACATGATCTTCGCCGCTTCTTTTCCCACATAGCGGTAATGCCATGGCTCATAAATGATGCCGGTCAACGCGCTTTTGTCCGACGGATACCTGAGGACAAATCCGTATTTCCAGCTGTTTTTCATCAGCCACTTCTGTACCGGAGTATTCTCCTGCTCCGTCTCCAGTTCCGGATAATTACTGTCCACAATGTCCAGCGCAAGACCAAGTTCATGCTCACTGGTGCCCGGAACAGCCACGGTCTTCGCCGCCTCCACGGCAACGTCTTCCTCCGGATATCCCGCCCGGATCAGGCGGTATTCCTTATCTGCGATCAGCGCCTCCTGCTTTTCCCTGGAACGCCAGGACGAGCAGATGACCGGATTCAGCCCCTCCCCGCGGCAGTCGTCCATCATCTGCTGAAGCATCGGATAACATCTGGCGTCAACGGCCTGGCCGTTGCTGAGTTCCTCCAGTTCCACCTGATAATCCTCCGGAATCGCGTTCCATGGGTTGACAAGGATCAGATTCCATTTTTCGGAACAAGACCGTATATGCGTAATCCCCTCGTCGCCGGAGCCTCCGGCTGTCGCAGTATCCTCTTTCCCAGTTCCCTCGTCGATCTTCAATCCTGCTGAAAACAGACCTCCCTCGTCTGCCTCCGCCACATTTTCCGTGTTTACTGCAGCGTCTTTCGTCTCTTCCCAAAATTCCTCTTCGGCGCGATGTTGTTTTATATTCATGAACTTTTCCACTCCCATCAAAAGCAGAAGAATCGCCAGAAACGCCAGCACGGTCAGTCTCAGATACAGAACTTCTTTTCTTCTCTTTTTCCTCAGTCTCCTCCGTACCGCTTCTCTTTCTTCAAAATCTGATGTCGTTTCTTTTCTGTCCGGCATAACTTTCACCTCGTGATCTCTGTGATTTCGCTTCTCCCCTGCCGCCCCTTTCTTCAGCGTTCAGACAGAAACGTTATTTACGTTATGCCCATATTTTAGCGGATTCTTTCCTACAAACTGCATGTTTCCGGCATCAGAACGCCATCTTTTCTCTTACAGAGCGACCTTCCTCCCGCATATACCTAATTAATCTGATACCAGGAACCGTCCATCATGGTCCGGAAAGGAATGATCACCTCACTTCCCCTGCTGTCCTCAAACGCCAGGTATCCGGTCATGACTGTTTCATAGGCATCACCCTCCACTTTCCCATACACCGTATCCTGCAGCTTCAGCTCATAATATTCCTCACAGAAGCTGCCGGCCTTCTGCATCATCTCCTGCAGGAATGCTTCCCCTTCCTGTTCATATTCCGTCCGGTCCGTCTCAAAACTCTCGATCCGTCGATATTTCTCCTCATCCGTCATTCCCTTCTGCCAGGAAAAGCTTACCGCCTTTCCGCTTCTGTCATCGATCATCAGATTCAGGACATCCCCCTGGGCGTTGGAAAGCTGACATTGCCACAAAACGGCTGCCGTACTTCCCTTTGCGTTTTCATCCAGAGTATCATCTCCTTCCTCATCCAGCATCCCAAGTTCTGCTTCTCCCCAGTTCTCCTGTATAGTATCATATTCACGTTCCATGTCTTCTGCTGCATTTTCCCAGTCCTCGCTGCCGGTTTCATACCCCCAGGCATCAAGATTCATATCCCCGCCGCTGTAATAGGAAATAGCGATCAGCGGATATTCGTCATGATAAGAAAAAGAACGCATTGCCACAAGTCCCGCGTCCGCCAGACTTTCCACCGCCTTCTGCTCCAGCTCTTCCATCTCCGATTTTTCCCGTACCACGCCGTATTCCAGCTCAAAACTGATGTATCCGCTTCCCACCAGCTGAAGCACGTCGGACATTTCTTCCATGGATTCCACCTGGACACTGTCCGTCTCAAATTCCGCCGTCTCTGTTTCCAGCCTCCGGTCTACCACCGCCGTCACTGCTTCCGGGGCGAAAAATCCAACGATCAGTATCCCCACCGTCAAAAACGTGGACGCAATCATGGTTCCAGCTTTCATAAACGCCCTCCCTTCAATTCCGCAATGACTTTCGTTCCTCTGCCTTCCTGGCTCTCAAAATGCAGAGAACCCTTATGAAGCTCCGCAATCTTCGCGCAGAGTGTCAGGCCCAGCCCGGCGCCTCCCTGCCGCCGGGATCTGGATTTGTCCACCCGGTAAAAAGCTTCTGTCAGGCGCTCCAGCGATTCCGCCGGAATTCCAGGACCATTGTCCTCCACACAGAGTGTACAGCCCTCAGCGGTAGTCTCCACGGAAACCGTCACCTCTCCGCCATCAGACAAAGCTTTTCTCGCATTGTCCAGCAGATTGACCAGCAGAGAACGAAACAGATCAGGCTCCAGCAGACAGCGCCCCTGCCCACAGCGACAGGTCAGCACAATTCCCTGCTCCCGATACCCCGGTTCCAGATGCTCCGCCATATCCCTGACAATCCGCCCAGGGTTCTGTTCGGAAAGGACAACTTCCCCCTGATCCGCAACATAGATATCCAACAGTTTCAAAGACAGGCGCTCCAGCCGCTTTCCCTCCGAAAAAATATAATTCGCCGCGTCCCTGCGTTCTTCCTCCGTCAGATCCTGGCTGCGCAGAAGATCCGCATAACCCAGCACCGCTGTCATCGGCGTCTTCAGTTCATGGGTAAAACTGCTGACAAAACGCTCCTGGCGTTCCACCGATTCCTTCAGATCCAGAATATTCTGTTCCACCTGTCCCGCCATCCGGTCGAAATCCTCCGAAAGACGCCCGATCTCATCTCCGGAACGGATCCCGGACCGATAGCTGAAATTTCCCTGGGCGATCTCCCTGGCTCCTTTGGAGAGCCTGGACAACGACCTGGTCAGTACCAGAGCCATCGTATAAGCCAGCGCCGCGCATAATACCGTCATTCCAAGAAAAATCCTCCGGTACGCCGCCTGCTGCTGTTCTCTTGTATGATAAAGCATAGAAATGTTGTGCGCCATATCAAGATAAAGCGTTCTGTCCCCGGCAAGAAAAGCACCGGAAAGCTGGAGATACCGCTCCCCGGCGCCATCCTCAAAATAACTGATCGCACAATGCTGCGTATCCACTGTTCCTCTGGGATCTTGAAAATACTCTGCGGCATCCCCGCTGCTGTACAGCCTGCCGTCCTCCGAATACAGACTGATCGCCGACCAGGAGCCGCCCTGATCGGAAAGCTGCCGGAAAAGAGCCTGGATCTCCTCCGTGCTGGACCACGTTTCCAATTCGCCCGTCATCTGCAGCGTATAGATCAGCATCCGGTAAGAATTCTTTGCCGCTTCCTTCTCTCTGTCCAGGCCGTCCTGAAAAGAAATGGCAATCAGCGCGCTGCTCCCGATGCCGAACAGTACCGCCATCAGACACAGCATACAGAACGTAATTTTCAAACGAAATTTCATTCGCGAACCTCCAGCCGGTATCCGACCTTGTTGACTGCCTGCAGTTCCCTGGTCCATCCCGTCTTTTTTCTCAACCTCTGAACATGCAGATCCACCGTTTTGCTCCCGTATTCAAATTCTCCGCCCCAGACTCTCTCATAAATGGTTTCCCGGTAAAGCGCCGTGTTGGGATTCCGCACAAACAAAAGCAGCAGTTCATACTCCTTCTTAGTCAGCGCAATATCTTTCCCGTCCCTCTGTACCCGCATGGAGCGGGGATCGATCCGCAGGCCGCAGACCTCAAGGACTTCCTCTGTCTTTTTATAGCGTCGGAGCACCACGTCCACCCGCGCCAGCAGTTCGATCACCTCGAACGGCTTTACGATATAATCCTCCGCACCCATCCGCAGGCCTTTCACCCTGTCAGTGACGGAATTTTTCGCCGTAATAAAGATCACCGGGATTTCCAGCGGCCGGATATACTCCATCAATTCAAACCCGTCAATCTTCGGCAGCATCACATCCAGCAGGATCAGGTCATACATCTTCTGCCCGATCTTTTCCGCCGCCTCCTCGCCGTCATAGGCGCAGTCACAGAAATATCCTGCTTTCCTGAGGCTCATCTTCATCAGATTGGAAATCGGCGCCTCATCCTCCACGATCAGTATCTTGATCACTCACAACTCCCCCTTCCGTCTTTCCTCTATCTTACCTCCTGCCGGCATCAAAACGGCATCAAAACATCGGAAGGGCGCGTACCCGCGCCCTCCGATTCACATCATATACAGTCCCACAAAGACCGGCATGGTCACGATACAGACCAGTGTCGTAAAGATATTGATCGCCCCGGCATATTCCGCATCCTTCTGATACAGCTGTGCAAACTGCGTGATCGTAGACGCCGCCGGTGTCATTGTCGCCAGCAGAGTGATCAGCAGCACCTGCTTGCCATCGGGGATCAACGCCGCCGCATGGCTCAGCTTGATCAGAACCAGAACCATCGCCGGACAGAAAACCATCCGGAGAAATACCACCAGATAGATCCGTTTATGTGCAAACAGCTGGCGGAACGGCATACCCGCCACCAGCATTCCCGTGATCATCATAGACACCGGTCCGACCATATTTCCGACGGATGAGATCGTATTGTCCAGGACCGCAGGGAAACGAAGGCCCGAGAACAACAGGAAAAAGCCCACATATACCGCGATCATATTGGGATTCAGCAGGATTTTTCTCAGCTGCGGCTTCTTCTCTCCGGAAAACAGCAGCTTGCCGTGAGTCCAGACAAAGACAAGCTGGACCGACAGAAAGGCGCTGGAGTAAATGACCCATTCCTGCCCAAGCACACCGGTCACAATGGGAATAATCAGATTTCCGGCATTGGAATAGATCACCGATGCCAATTCCACTTCCGTCATGGCAAACGTCTTTCGAAGCACCACGCATAAAATCATCAAAAGAACATGGATCACCAAAGCCGCCGCAAAAGCCAGCAGAAGCCCCGCCTGCACCTCCTTTTTGAAATCCACCTGGAACGCATGGACGATCACGCACGGCATCACCAGATACAGACAGATTTTTGACAGAACCACACTGTCTCCGGAGCGGAGAACTCCCGCCCGGACAATCACAAACCCAAGGAGCATCATCAGAAACAGCTCCGCAATTTTTTCCATTAACAAAATACTGATCATAGCACAGACTTTACCTTTCCGTCTTTCTGAAAATAGTTTCTCTTCATTATATCTTTCATACGGGTTCTGTGCAAGTACCACAGTCATTTGTACATGAGGAAATAAAGTCATTTGCACATGAGGAAAGTTTTTGGAAAAGGCGACGGTGACTCCTTTTATTCATTCGTTATAACATAGGTCTGCTTCTCGAAATCAACCATGACCGAGGTTCCGTCAGAAAAAGTGGTCTTCTGTATCTGCGGATTGCCGTCCACAAACTCATGACGTACCATCTCGCATTTTCCTACTTTTTCGTGAAGGTCAGAAACAATTTTCGATCTGCGGATGTCTTCCTCCAGCTTCATTTCCACATTTCCGTCGAACGCTCCGTCGATATTCGGATAAGCCGCATCCCTTACAAGGTAAGGTGCCCCACCGTTCAGCAACGCATAGAGCATGTAGTCTTCTTCCCCGCTCACCTTCTCCATCATCCAAGGCTGGATCACGCAGTCATGGTAAACAAGATTATAAAGCGGCACCGGTATCGCCTGTTTGGGCGCTCCCGGAACACGCATCATAAAATCATACGGCGCATAGTGACAGAACACCTGACTTTCCGCCGCCCAGTCATTGACCTCTTCTGAGCTTGGCAGAATCCCGTTTTTCATAAGATATTCGAAACAACGCACACGATAGTCATAGCAGTCTCTTCTTGTCATGCGGTGCATCGGGTGATCACACTCATCTCCCTCATTGCAGGTGAACACATCCAGATATGCACAGTCTAACTGGATTCCGTGTTTTGCAATTTCCTGAAAATTTCTTTTTACATAATACGGAGCCTGTGTCGCACAAAGGTAAGACTGCGGTCCTCCCGCCCATCTCTGATGCCGCGGGATCGTTCCGTCCGGAAGACGGCACGCAAAGTTTTCGTCAAAGCTGGGCGCTGCCAGATAAAAGTCTCTGTACTGATCATGAATCCCAAATAAATACCCGCATTCATGCATCGCATCTGCCAGGGATTTCATCCCTTCCCAGCCGCCTGCCGCCTCGCATGCCGGCCCGTATCCATAATCCGGATGGCAGTTGTCATAGCCAGGCTCCGCCCAGCCGTCCAGGTGAAGATACAGTTTTTTCACACCCATCCTGTGGAGCTGCCGGATCTCCTGTTCTCTCTGAGCAAACGTTGTCAGATGGTTATTTTTCTCCGGATTCTCCGAATCATAAAAATCCGAGTTTGGCTGTACAAAGGTTTTGATCCCTTTATGCAGAAACGCACAGCCGATCAGGTCGTTGACCTTCGGGTTTCTCACTGCCTTTTCTTCCAGCGTACGCAGCCTTCCCTGCTCGTCCACTTCATTTCTGTATGCTTTACAGATATCGTTGTAATCGCAGTCATTGAAAAAGGTGTATTTTAAGACGCGCCGCTCCCTCATTTTGCCAAGACTCGGCTCAAAACGGACGGAAACCCTTGTGTAAGGTCCTCCTGCCGGGTGCTCGGCCTGATATCCGGCATTCCACGGAGTCACACACACTGCAAGGTATCCTTCCCGTTCCCTCACCTGGGCAAACCACGGCATATATGCGCCCGCTGTTCCAAAAAAGCCATCAAACACCGGTTTCTGCAGCTCCGTTTCCCATGTGTTGGGAATCAGCATGCCCTGCTGCTGTGTCAAAAGGGTATACCAGTCTTTTCTCTTCTCCGCAAATTCCATCGGACCCGGCCAGAAAACTTTCTTCACGTCCAGTCCTTCTTCCTGAAGAGGAATCCATTCACAGCGCACATCCCCCGTTGCATCTTCCACCCAGACAAGGGTCTGAAACTCATACGATACCAATTTCCCGTCTTTTTCAAATCCACGGTAGGTACTTAAAATTCCGTCACCGGTTCCCAGGCGGAACGTTTCATGGCTGATCTCAGACGCATCACGAAAAAATACAATTCCCTCTGCACATTCCATATACGGAGCATAATCTTCATTCCATCTCCATTCCCGACCGCCCTCTTTTTGAAAAGAAAATGCCAGTGTATTCTCGTCCAGCTGAATCCGCATCCCGTTTTTTGCAATCTTTATCATGTAGGTTCTCCTTCCATCGATTCATTACTTGTGAACATTATACAATTTTACAGGGCAATGTACTTGTCCTTTCATCCGTTTCTCTTGTCTTATTGTCCTGATTCTGCTATGATCATAAAAAACACCCGGTTATCGTGAAACAAGGAGCAGCTGCCATGACTTATGTACCCACCCCACTGAAAAAAGAAATTGTCATCGATTCGATCATTACCATACACTACTTTGAATATATGCGGGATTTTGTCTTCCGCGGAGAATCACATGATTTTTGGGAATTTCTTTACGTGGATCGCGGAACGGTCCTCGTAACTGCCGGGGAATCGGACTTCCAACTGACGACGGGAAATATTATCTTCCACAAACCGAAGGAATTCCATGCGATCCGCTCCATCGGAAAAAATTCTCCAAACCTTATGACAGCCTCTTTCACTTCCGCCTCCCCTGCCATGAAATTATTGGAAGGCAAAATCGATACACTGTCCATCGAGGAGCGAAACATTATTTCCCACCTTCTGGGACTTGCAAGACAGTCCTTTGCAACGCCTCTTCATGTTCCATCCGTGGAACAGATTCTGCTGAAACCGGATCTTCCTTTCGGCACGGAACAGTTGATCGGCGCTGATCTGGAACTGCTTCTCATCTCTTTGATCCGCAAACCGGCAAGCCCTGCCGTCCGGCGGATTCCGGCTTCTGCTTCCGTTTCAGAAGAAAACTCCAGGGAGAATCGTCTCGACAGGATTCTTTCCTTTATGGAAGAACATATCTGTGAACAGCTGACGGTGGAACAGATCTGCAGCGCCTTCTCCTTAAGCCGTTCTTCCCTCCAATCGTTGTTTCATGAGAAAAAAGGCTGCGGAGTCATGGATTACTTCATTCACAGAAAGATTGATCGGGCAAAAGAAATGATCCGGGACGGAACTATGAATGTTACGGAAATTTCCTATTTTCTTTCCTACAGTTCCCTGCAGTATTTTTCCAAACAGTTTAAGCAGATTACCGGAATGTCCCCGCAGCAATACGCTTCCAGCGTAAAAGGATTATCACAATCTGCCCAGGGGTCGTTCATAAAGCCCAAATTGATCAAGTAGTCTCAAAGGTTCGCTGCAAGCGAGCCTTATCCACTGGTCTTGCCATTCATCCTGAAAACTGAAATTCAGATATCAACTTGCGAGGAGGTTCGGATATGAATCAGAAATTCGAATACGATGAAATCATTCACGAAATACCAGAAAACGGAGGCGCCTATGTAATCTTTCCCTGGGATATCCGGAAAATTTTTGGAAGAGGCCGGGTAAAAGTACATGCGACCTTTGACGGAATTCCGTACGACGGCAGTATCGTCAACATGGGGCTGAAACACCCCGACGGAGAGATCTGCTATATGATCGGGGTACTGAAATCTATCCGGAAACAGCTTGGAAAAGGCGACGGCGACTCCATTCATGTTATTATCGAAGAACGAAATTAATTACGAAAGCACAAAAATATGGCGGCATTACCATGTCGGTAAATGCCGCCCGCTAAACACGCAGTACTCTCGCAAAAAGCAATTTTCAAACACGTTCTAATGTTTTTTTGTAATCAGATCATAACTCTCTGAAATCATCCGCCAGATCTCCTTGTCCGGGATACTGCCGTCCAAGATAATGGAATTCCAGTGTTCTTTGTTCTGATGATACCCCGGCAGCACAGAGACATAGGTATTCCGCCAGAAATCACGCCACTGAGGATCAACCTTTACATTTACCCAAATCTGTCCGTTACGCTCATAGGTCCAGGCAAATGCCCTCTTATTTTTCCTGTACCGCAGCAGCACCCAGTTATCGTCATGAAATGGTGTATCAATATAGGTATCCGGCAGGGTAAGACCATAATCCAGGACTTCTTTTCGTTCTCTCATTGCATCACCTCGACAGTCCGTTTCTCTTTTGACGGAAAATAATTTTTCTGAACAGTCGCCACTCAATTTCAACTGCGGTCTTGGTTGTATTTGCCATGCAGAATTCTTCTGCATTTTGCAAATGCGATCATCTTCGATCGAGATATTCCTCAAACACTTTCAACGCCTTAAGCAGTGGCTCCGGCAGACGATTATAGCACTCTGCCTTTAAGTCATCAGGAACGCCATAGAAACCCTCTGCAATGCTGCCCGCAATAGCTGTCAGCGTATCGCAGTCACCGCCAAGAGAAACTGCGGTGCGGATAACATCCTCAAAACTATCTCCTTCCAGAAAAGCCGTGATGGCCTCCGGTACTGTCTCCATACAAGTTTCCGTATGTTTATAATTCGGTCTGATTTCATCGCAGGTGCGGTTCAACTCATAACCAAATTCCTGCTCAATATATTCCTTAATCTCTGATTTGCTATGTGCAGTCCTTGCCAGGAAGATAGCACTGGCAGTTGCTTCAGCGCCTTTTATTCCCTCCGGATGATTATGGGTAACTTCAGCAGAAAGCCTTGCTGCGTGTCTGACAGAATTTATGTCGTTGTATAGCCATGCCACCGAAGATACACGCATTGCAGAACCATTGCCCAAACTATGATAGGCTTGGCAGTTGGGGTTACGAAGCCATTGACGGAACCTCCATCCGTACCCGGCATTCGGATACATCTTCCCGAACTGACGCATACGATTCGCAAGATTTTGCAAAATCCAATCATCTGAGGCATCAGGCTGTGCATCAAGGAAGGCCGTGCCAACAGCCAGGGTCATTACTGTATCATCGGTATAGGTAGACTTTCCGGAAAACAAAGGAAACTCCTTGCTCTTGTTCCCTCGGTCAAACTCATAAGGGCTGCCGATGATATCGCCCAAAATTGCTCCAATCATCTCTTTCCACCTCGTTTCTTGTAGTCTTCATCAATCTTCTTTTTCCAATCAGCCGACAGCGGCGAAGCACACGCTCTTACACTGGTAATTGCCTCGCTGAGAACCTCATAATTGAGAGCAGTTCCAACCTCGTCACAGTGATAGTTGGCAGCCATAGATTCATCAATGCCAAATCTTCTGGCTTCTGCCGCTGCATCAATGTTGGCGCCAAGGAAAAGAAACTCCCAGCCATAACGCTTTTTTTGATGTTCAATCATATGGTGAACCTTATCGTAGGTGTAACAATGGCTGGCATTCTCCATACCATCGGTAATGATGATAAAAAGTGTCTTTTCCGGTACATCTTCCTTACGGGCATATTTGTGGACATTGCCAATATGATGGATCGCACCACCCACGGCATCCAAAAGTGCTGTACAGCCACCAACAAAGTATTCCTTGTCGGTAAGGTTCGGTACATCTGCAATGGCAACACGGTCATGGATAACCTTGGTTCTGTCGTCAAACAGCACTGTAGATACTACGGCATCACCCGGTTCCTTACGCTGTTTTTTCAACATGGAGTTGAAACCTCCGATGGTGTCCTTTTCCAGTCCAAACATGGAACCGCTGCGATCTAAGATAAATACAAGTTCAGTCATTTTGAAATCCTCCCGTTTCTTTATTGTGATTTCATTATATGGAAAACAGGAAAATGGATGGTCGCATGGTATGCGACATTTTTTATGCACCGATAAGCGGCTGGTCAAAAGCAAACAGAACTTCATTCAATTCAAAAACATTGTAGTTTCTGTTTACAAGAAAATACTCAACAATCACATCAAATTTACTGCTGTGGGAGAGGGCAAAACCTGCCCGACCGATAAAATCCTTTGTTTCATCGATGTCCAATTCCAAAGCAAAGGCGAAAGCCAGCGCCGTTGTTTTGGATGGCTTGTAATCCATATTATTCCGGATTTTCGAGAACAGCTTTCTATCCACATTGGCCTTTTTATAGATTTCGGAATCTTTCTTCCCGGTACGGTCAATAAGCTGCAGGAGCGTTTCAGAAAAACCTGCATCCAAATTTTTCAGCAGCTGTCCCCAATCATCAGAGCCCATTGGAACTCCTGCGCCATCAGACATTTCAAAGCACTTTTCCATTGCCTGCGAAGCATAAATATCCTCAAGGATTCGGCTGCTTTGTTCCAGCCGATTTTTAAACTGCCTTGTTTCAAAACGGGAACCATACACGCCCTCCGCGCCATACTCATCAAGCGTTTTGCTGCGGATATAATTTTCATCAATATAGCTGCTGACGGACTTGAAAAGTTTTTCCGACAATGCGAAGGCTTCCCTGCCAAACACAACCAGGTAAATCTGCATCTCATTTTTCAAAAGAAACGTGCTGATTTCACGGACAGCTATTTGCAGAGCGAGAGGTTTTGGAAATCCATAATTTCCCGTAGAAATCATAGGAAAAGCAATCGACTCACACTCGTGCTTTTTTGCCAATTCCAGTGATTTCCGATAGCATGAGGACAAAATCTGTTCCTCCTGGTAATTTCCGCCCCTCCAAATGGGGCCCACCGTATGGATCACATACTTGGCGTCCAACCCAAAACCTGGTGTGATAACCGCATCACCAAAGTCAATGCAGCCGATTTTCTTCCGAGCCGCAAGCAATTCAGATCCGGCTTTCTTATGTATTCCGCTGTCAACGCCGGAACCGATGACAGGATTAGGATTCGCAGTGTTTACCACGGCATCCACCTGCATATTTACAATATCATTTCGTACTATTTCAAAAGGCATTGTTGACCTCCTTACTTCGGCCCTGCTTTTTGATGATGTGATTCATATGTTTTATTGAGCGCTTACTTGCAATCCATCTTTCGATTAAAGCGGATCTCCCAGTCCTCCTGCGTTTCAGGAGCCGGTATGGAATGAATCTTCTGCGGCATGTGTCCTGCTTCCAGACCATAGGCATACTGTTCCGTATCGGATAATTCCGGAATCCGATCCTCAGCGTCCTCACCATCGATCCATTTCTGCAAAATGTATATACCTTCCTCACACGTTCCAAACTCTACCGGTTTGCACATGGGGATTCCCAATGACGCTGCTTTTTGCTGCATTCGGAACATCTCACTGCGGTTTGCGCTTTTGTCAAATGGGGTAACACGAAGCAGGTATTTTGTATTGTCCTGCGTTGTGACACAGAATTTCTAATCGCAGGACCAGCCTTTGTCTATGGGGTGTTCGGATGTAAATTTCATATGCGGCATGGTTTTTCCATCCTTACATCTGTTCCTTGATTTTCTCAATCAATTCCAGATCCGCGGGAAGCCAGTCCACACTGTCCAACTCCTCCCTGGACAGCCATTTTGCCGCTTCATGCTCCTTCAAAACCAGATCCCCGGATACGATTTCCGCCCAAAAACAATCCATGGATAAATGAAACTTCGGATAGTCATATTCGACACAGGTTATTTTTTCTCCCACCGAAATCTCAGTGTCCAGCTCTTCCCTGATTTCCCGGATCAGTGCGTTCTCAGGCGTTTCCCCTTCCTCGATCTTGCCTCCCGGGAATTCCCATCCATCTTTAAATTCCCCGTAGCCACGCTGGGTGGCAAAAATACGGTCTTTGTCCCGGATGATGGCTGCAACTACTTTTATTGTCTTCATGTTTTTTTCCTCTCTTTATGCTCCAATAATATATTGATAAATGTCGTCCCGAACCGGAGTATCCAGTCGCCATTCAATTTCAACTGCGGTTTTGGTTGTATTTGCCATGCAGAATTCTTCTGCATTTCCAGATGCGATCATTCGTCCCAGATAATAAAATTCTTTTGATATTTTATCATCTTTATTTTTTCGTACAAACAAATGGACATCTATCCCGCGTTCTTTGGCGTGCAGGAAATTCTGTACATCCTCCGATTCCAACGTCCTTCCTGATTTGGAAATTGCAATCAAGGTGTTGGAATTTATAAAATGATCCTCATAATTTGTTGTATCACTGATATCATCCGATTTTTCATAATTGATGAATACCGGCAGCGTCTTTGTTTTTTTGTCGTACTTATACCCTCCGATATTCAGAGGTACCTCATTATTTTCCCACTTTAACAGCCGGCATACATCCTCATACGTATACTTCTGATACAATACAAAATCCGTATCCTGATATCTTCTGCTATAATTTGCCTGATATCTTGCAATCCCGAATTCAACCAACTCTTTAACAATATCATAAAAATCCGGATTTTTCAGCATACTTTCAAAACTTCTGGAAACGCCGTAATCGGTTCCTTCTTTTTCGATGAAGATGCAGGAATCATACGTCTTTTTTCCTGCTCCAGACGGAAATTCATTCGTCATGACATTTACAAGATTTTTACGCCCGCATGAGTCCATGGAAATTCCGTAATCCTGCTGAAGAGATTTTTGCAGTATTTCTAAAATTCCATGGTGATAAATCATGAGACGTCTCAACATTTCCAACTCCTGAATCCGCTTGCCAGACGCCAGCTTCTTGGATATAAATTCAACGACTTTTTCTTCTTCTTTTGACAGCCGTATCTTATATTCCTTCTCATATTTTACAAGAAACTTGTAATACGAGCCAAGACTGTTGTTGTCAAAAATACGGCATACATCCATCTCACCGTGTTCATCAAAATCCTTCAATCTGGGAATTCTTCCCAATTTATACTTCAAATTTGTATAATTCTCCCGGATCAGTTTGATATCACTGAAGTTTGCCGCATCAATGGCCGAAAAAATGCGTTTACGGCTGATTTCGTCAAAATGTATGGTAGATACACCGGGAATCACCCGATCCCCTTCCATTACATAACGCCGAATATTATCTTTATTATAGCTGCGATCGCCGGAAAGAGCGATAGGAATCAAAAAATTATTTTTATAATTCCCGATAAAATCCAGAATAACAACAAACTCCTTATTTTCAGCCTTTCTGAGTCCCCGTCCTAACTGCTGTACAAATACAATCGCCGACTGTGTAGGCCGAAGCATAATTATCTGGTTCACTTCCGGAATATCTACGCCTTCCGAAAAAATATCAACCGTAAAGATATAATCCAGATAATCGGAAGTTTCCCTCTCCTCTTGGGATACGTCCATCACCAGCCGTTCAATCACTTCTTCTCTTCGGGACTCATTGTCCTCTCCTGTAAGAGCTTCTGTTCGAAATCCTCTCGTATTAAACATTTGAGACAGCTTTTTGGCTTCTTCCTTACGGCTGCAAAACACCAGACCTTTTACACGGTCCCCACTATAACCATAGTATTGCGCCTGTTCGATGACATAGTCTACCCGGTCGTCACTTGTCAGACGGTTAAAATTCCGAAGTCCATCTGCACTGTCCTCGTCCCCTATCACTTCTCCGTCAATACTCAAATCTGTAATTCCAAAGTAATGAAACGGACAAAGCAAATCTTCTTCCAACGCCTGCTGCAGACGGATCTCATAGGCAATGTTATGATCAAAAATTTCATATACATCGAAGCGGTTTGTTTCCGGACTTGCAGTCATCCCAAGCCAGAAATCCGGCTGAAAATACTCCATAATCTTTCGGTAGCTTTCTGCGCCGGAATGATGCGCCTCGTCGAGACAAATGGCAGAAAAAGCGTCCTGAGAAAATTCATGCAATACACTTTCCTTACTCATCATCTGCATCGTTGCAAAGATCAAATCCGCTTCCTTGATCTGATCCATATTTTTTGAAGTATTTCCGGAAAGAAGCGCATATTTATAATCCGAACCATCTGCCCGCTTACTGCCAAATACCTTCTGATAACTTACCATAGCCTGCTTGGCAATCTGTTCTCTATGTACAAGAAACAATATCTTTTCCGCTTTTATTTCCCGCAGTGCAAAGGCTGAAGCGTACGTTTTTCCTGTTCCTGTTGCGGAGATCAAGAGCGCTCTCTCTGCCTTCTTTTCAACCAATTCTTTTACACTTTTTACGACAGCGACCTGCATTGCATTTGGCTGCAGTTTATACTGTTCCAAAGAAATCAGTGGCACTGCTTTTGCTACTTTTTTCTGCTTCTTTATCAGTTCATATCTGACACGATAGTTCTCAATAAAGTCATCGTATGCTATACTGTGGGGATCCTTCCACAAAGACTGAAATTCCCTGAGAATATCCCCAACCATTTCTCCTGACTCATATCCTACAAGTTTTGTATTCCACTCGCGGTTTACCTTCAAAGCTTTTGCTGTCATATTCGAACTGCCAACGATGATACGGTATACTTCTTCTTTCTTAAAAATATATCCTTTGGTGTGAAAACCATCCCGGTCTTCATTGGTACAGTACATTTTCAGTTCGATATTCTTCAGGGAATGTAATTTTTCCAAGGCCGCTGGATCATTGAATGCCAGATAATCTGTTGTAAGAATTTTTCCTTCTATTCCCTTTTGTTCCAGTTCTCTCAGGGTTTGCAGCAGAGGAGTAATTCCACCCAGGGTAATAAACGCGACACTGATAAAGAATTTTTCGCAGTTCATAAGCTCCTGTTCAATGGAGGATATCACTCTTTTTCCCTGCTTGCTGTCATTGGACACAAACTCGGGACGCCAGGCCAAATTAGAGTTTATATTCTGATCGATAAATGCTGTTTTCAGTCCGCTTTGTAATTCATCTATAAGTTCCATTGTTATTACTCCCAGAAATGTATGGTTTTCGACGGGTTGTTCTGTTTATTATACTGCGGTTTGTTGTTTTTTTCAATTTGCTAACAGGTTTTAGATCAATCAGAACTACTTTGATACAAAATAGTTTGCAGGACTATTTCATAAAGGTCTCATTGAATTCTTCTCAAAGTATTGACAGATTGGTGTGTTCGAAGTAAAATACAATTAACAGAACCCGCCACGCTTAGTCTTGTTTCGACAAGAATGCGCAACCCGGCGGGACTTTTTATATCCAGAGGTGAACAATGTATACATATCCTAAGAATTTTTTATCAGTTGCACAGTTAATCCAAAAACTCGAAGATGCCGGAATGATAATCGACTCACAGGATGCTGCAGAAATGGCATTAACAACAATCGGATATTACAGACTGAAAGGTTACAGCTTTCATCTTATTGATCCTGCCACGGGAAAGTATATAGCAGGTACGAATTTTTCCGATGTCTTAAAGCTATATCACTTTGATTCTGAACTATCAAATTTGTTATTCAGCTACTTATCCAAAATTGAAGTTGCTTTAAGATCGCGCCTTGTTAATGCTTTTCAAATTACTCAGGATGCAATTGTTTTAAATGACCCCTCAGTATTCAGAGATAAGAAATTATACTGGAAAAACCAAAGTACCATTGCTTCTGAAATCAGCCGTTCAAACGATGTTTTTATAGAACATAATTTCAATAACCATGATGGAGCAATCCCAATATGGGCCTCAGTCGAAATAATGTCTTTCGGTACTATATCAAAAACCATTAAAAACATGAAAACCGGAAATAACAGTGCATTTTCTGAATTGATAAAGAACTACAAGTTCAAAAACAGCAACGGGCATGATGTCAATCCTTCAAAAGATATGTTTACGTCTTGGATTCAGGCTGTTTCCGTAATGAGAAATATTTGTGCGCACAATAGCCGCATTTATAATCGCGCTATCAGTACAAGACCACAGCTTATTTCTTCCGATGTGATCAATCCACAGCCTCGATACAACGGTTTATACCAAATTATGCTGTCAATGAAGTATCTTCGTCCAACCGAAGACTCTTGGACTGCTTTTATAAATGACTTCAAACAACTTCTGAACAAATATACCGATGTTTGCGATATCCGCAGATTGAACTTCCCATCCGATTGGGAAAGCCATTTTTAATATATATCATAGTTTTCAAAAATCCGCATATACTATTGTTGATAGAACCAATCAGGCCTCTCTTAGATGCTCAAATCGATTGGACTTTCAGGAGAGACGAGCTGCTTCGTCTCTCCATATTTTGCCCCTAATCCTTTTTATAAAAGTCGGCTTGCAAAAATTCGAAAGTTTGCCCTTGAGTATTTACCCCGTAAGAAAAATGGCATCCATACGTTCAAAAATCAACAACCAGCTTCTTTCAGATTCCATCTCACTACATCCTTGTCTTCGGCTATATCCTTCCCGCTATCGGGCGGATTTGGGACTTGCACCCTTAAGAAACGTATGCCGCCAGGCGCACTATAAAAGAATCAGCCGCAGTTCATCTTACGGAGATCTCTATGCCCTGAAGGCATCTTCTTAAGGTCCTCATATATCTCAGGTTGACTATACTCATATCAACGCCTCTAATTTGGAATAATGTGATACTTCATATGTCTTGCCTTAAAATAACAATATCCCGATTGATTATTCCGGGGCTCTTTGAGCCACCTGTCCGGACTTTGAGAGCCACCATTC